>ENA-UOJC01000016-UOJC01000016.1-human-gut-metagenome-genome-assembly--contig:-C104-NODE-16-length-252376-cov-22.213708_pt1 | contig 252376 bp, 223 predicted proteins | sample MGYA00242339_ERZ723886 | MGnify/ENA metagenome assembly ERZ723886 | reverse complement strand
AAGGCCGAACGTGAAGCACGCGAAAAAGCCGAACGTGAAGCGCGTGAAAAGGCCGAACGTGAAGCGCGTGAAAAGGCCGAACGTGAGGCACGCGAAAAGGCTGCTGCCGAAAAGAGTACGGGCAAAAAGAAAAAGGAAGGTTTCTTCTCAAAGCTCATGGGCGGGCTTAAAAAGACCCGTGACACGCTGTTCGGCGGGCTGTTTGTTGAAAACGGCGAAAAAATCGACGATGAGTTTTATGAAGAGCTTGAAGAAGCAATGATAATCTCGGACATGGGCATGGCAACGACCGAAAAGCTGCTTGGGCAGCTCCGTTCGAAGCTGCGTTCCGAGGGTGTTCACACACGCACGGAAGCAAAACAGGTCATGATATCCCTGCTTGCGGATTGTATGCGGCCGGAAGACGGTTTTCTTGACGGCGTGAACAAAGCCGTTATTCTCGTTGTCGGCGTCAACGGCGTCGGGAAAACGACTTCAATCGGCAAACTTGCCGCAATGTACAAAGCGGACGGACGTTCCGTGATGCTTGCCGCCGGCGACACCTTCCGCGCAGCCGCAGCAGAGCAGCTCACCATTTGGGCTGAACGCGCGGATGTTCCGATCGTTAAGCACGGCGAGGGTGCAGATCCCGCCGCCGTTGTGTTTGATGCAATTGCATCGTTTAAGGCAAAGAATTGCGATATTCTCATCTGCGACACCGCCGGAAGACTGCACAACAAAAAGAACCTTATGACGGAGCTTGCAAAGATCCGCAAAGTTATCGGCAGAGAGCTTCCCGATGTTCCGGTTGAGGTTCTGCTCGTGCTTGATGCAACCACCGGACAGAACGCAATTGCGCAGGCAAAAGTCTTCGGTGAAAACTGCGGACTTACCGGTGTTGTGCTGACAAAGCTTGACGGCACGGCAAAGGGCGGCGTCAGCGTTGCGGTGAAAGATGAGCTCGGGCTTCCCGTGCGCTTTGTGGGCGTCGGCGAAGGTATTGACGACTTGCAGCCGTTTGATGCGGATGATTTTGCAAAGGCATTGCTTGGGTGAACAACCGAGTTAAATTCACTGATACCGGCATAATGAAAAAGAACCTGCTGCGGCAGGTTCTTTTTTTACAAATCGCATCTTGCTGCGAAGTTTTGCAGGCAGAAAAACACAAATAGGACACCCCGAACGGAATGCCCTACAGGTAAGTATAGTTTTAGCTTTCAGCATTCAAGCGGAGCGGAAAAAGTTATGCTTCCTCGTCCATCTTGATAATCTGCTCGCCGTCATAGTAGCCGCAATGCTTGCAGACCCTGTGTGCCAGTTTCTTTGCGTGGCACTGGGGGCATTCTACGATAGCGGGGACGCTGAGCTTCCAGTGAGCCCTGCGCTGATCACGCCTTGCTTTCGATGTTTTTCTCTTAGGTACTGCCATTTTCTACACCTCCTCTTCATTATTGAGCAGTTGTGCGAGTTCTTCAAGGGAGGCGAAGTTGGCATTCTTCACCGTTCGTGAACACGAACACTGCATTAAATTCAAATCACAGCCGCAAACGGGACAAAGCCCCTTGCAGTCCGGCTTGCACAGACCGTAAACAGGTGCATTCAGAACAAGCAGATCAAGAATCATTTTGTCGAGTTCGAGTGTTTCTCCGAAGAACGGATAACACTCCGCCTCGTCCGCCTCTTCTTCCGAAGCTTTGATAAATCGCTCCGAAAAATCGATATTGAAACCCTGCTTAAATTCCTTGTTGCATTTTGTGCAATGCATGAGCAGTTCGGAACTGAGCACACCCGAAACGCTGAACCCTTCGCCGTCGAAAGAACTGCGAACGTCAACGCTTAGGGGCATTGTGAAAACGAGCTTGTTTCCGCCGAACGAAATCGGCTCAAGGCTCTCTTTCAAATGCCTGTCGGTAGTTTTGCCTATCGACTTTAGTTCTTCAGCAACATTAATCTGCACAAAATACTCCAATCCTGACGGTGTACAATGCAACCTTTCATATTTTATATGTCCGGAGCCGTATTGTCAACAGTTTTTTGCATAAATTCAAAATATAATGCCGACCGGCGGCCCGAACCGCGCATTCTCCGCCTTATTTTGCGAGACGAGCGGTGTCCTTTGCGATCATAAGCTCTTCATCGGTGGGGATGACAAAGACTTTAACCTTGCTGCCGGGCTTGGAAATCTCGACATTTTCGCCGCGCGGGCAATTGCGGTTCAGCTCAAAATCAACTTCAACGCCGAGATAATCGAGACCGTTCAGGATGCGCTCACGCATTCCCTTGTCGTTTTCGCCGACGCCTGCGGTGAACACGATTGCATCAACGCCGTTGAGTGCCGCAGCATATGCGCCGATGTATTTTTTTACCTTGTATGCAAAAGTTCGGAGCGCAAGCTCTGCACGTTCGTTGCCCTCTGCCGCTGCTGCGCCGAGGTCGCGGAAATCGCTGGACACGCCGCTGATGCCGAGCATACCGCTCTTTTTGTTCATGTAGTTGTCCATGCCCTTTGCATCAAGGCCGAGTTTCTTCATCAAATAAATGACGATCGCGGGATCCATGTCGCCGCAGCGAGTACCCATGGGAACGCCTTCAAGGGGCGTCAGGCCCATGCTTGTGTCGATGCACTTTCCGCCCTTAACTGCGGAAATTGACGAACCGTTGCCGAGGTGGCAGGTGATGATTTTTGTTTCCTCTGCGGGCTTGCCGAGCATTTCGATTGCGCGGAGAGTTACATAGTTGTGGGAAGTGCCGTGGAAACCGTAGCGGCGAACCATGTTGTCGGTGTATGCCTCATAGGGAAGACCGTAGATGAAAGCTTCCTTGGGCATTGTTTGATGGAACGCAGTGTCGAAAACGCCGACCATTGGAGTGTTGGGCATGATTGCCTTGCATGCGCGGATGCCCATGAGATTTGCCGGGTTGTGCAGGGGTGCAAGATCGTTAAGGCTCTCGATGGTTTCAAGAACTTCATCGGTGAGCAGAACGGATTCGGCAAATTTTTCGCCGCCGTGAACAACGCGGTGACCGACTGCGTCAATCTCGCTCATGTCTGAAATAACGCCGTGCTTTTCGTCAACAAGCGCATCAAGAACGAGTTTGATGGCGTCGGTGTGATCTTTCATGTCCTGAACAAGTTCAAAAGGCTCCTTGCCGGCGGGTTTATAAGTCAGCTTGGAGTTTTCGATGCCGATTCGTTCGCAAAGGCCCTTTGCAATAACATCGCCGGACTCAACGTCGATAAGCTGATACTTAAGGGACGAACTGCCCGCATTGATAACAAGAATTTTCATAACAAGTCTCCGAATGGATTAATTTTGTATCTCTGCCGCCGTCAAAAAACATTGACGGCAGCACTGAAATGTATTATAACATAATAAGGTGTTTTTTGCACACCGCAAAAAAATATAAAATGGAGCAAGAATGAAAAACATTGGCATCGTTGCCGAATACAACCCGTTTCATAACGGACATGCGTATCACATTGAGCAGGCGCGGAAGATTGCCGGCGGCGGAAGTGTGATAGCTGTTATGAGCGCAAGTTTTGTCCAGCGCGGTGAACCGGCCGCATTCGACAAATTCACCCGAACCGCCATGGCTCTTCAGGGCGGCGCGGATATGGTGCTTGAACTTCCGGACATTCTTTCCCTTTCATGCGCGGAGCGTTTCGCCCTCGGCGGAGTTCGCATACTTTCGGCAAGCGGCATTGCGGACAGGCTGTGTTTCGGCAGTGAAAGCGGGGATATCGATGCGCTGCGCAGGGCTGCCGATTCCAAACTCTCCGGAGACGAACTGTCATCCGCGCTGAGCAGCGGATTATCCTACCCTGCCGCCGCTGCAAGGCAGCTCCGTGCACACGGCATCGGTGTCGGTTCAAACAATCCGAATGACGTTCTCGGCATTGAATACATTCGCGCTCTGAACCGCATAGCCCCTGCAATTCGACCTTTTGCCGTTCGCCGCATCGGCTGCGGATACAACGAAAACACTCTGCCCGAAAACTATGCCTCGGCTTCTGCCGTTCGCAGCGCGCTTTTGCATTTGACCGATTCCGAAAATATATGCCTCAGGGACGTACTCTCCGCAATTTCCGGCAGCGTTCCTCCGTTCGTTCTTCTTGAAATACAAAAGCAGCTTTCCGAACAACGTGCGCCCGCCGCTCTTTCGGGGCTTTCGCAAGCCGTCCTTTATCGGCTGCGCTGCATGACGGGCGATGAGCTCAGCCGCATTGCGGACGTTTCGGAAGGGCTTGAAAATCCGATACTTCGCGCCGCGAAATCAGCTTCAAACATTGCGGAACTTCTCAACGCCGTGAAAACAAAACGCTACACGCTTGCAAGACTGAAGCGGATACTTTTTAACGCACTGCTCGGAATCACGCGTGAGCAGCAGGAGCTTGCCGCGTATTCGGACGATGCGCTGTATATTCGGGTGCTCGGCATTCGGCAGAGCAAGCTGCACCTGCTTTCCGAGTTGCAGGAGAATGCGGCTCTGCCGATCGTTCTGCGCCGTTCCGATGCGGAATCGCTTCCGTTCAACGCAAAGCAAACGCTTGAACTGACACGGAGAGCCTCGCTTATCCGCGCCCTCGCCTGCCCCGGCAACGCATCCTGCCGCGATGACTTTTCGCACAGACTTGTTATCATTTGAATGCATTGCGGGTTCATATCTGCCGCATTTACCTCATATACTCGTTATATGAGGTATTTTTTTGTTGCTGTCACGGCAATTCTTTGTTTTGGACTCGTGCTTTTCGGCCCGCAGGCGGCAGCGGGCGCGGCGGAGGGCTTTGAGCTTTTTATAAGCTGCGTTTTTCCCTCGCTGTTCCCGTTTTTTGTTTGCGTTGCGCTGCTTAAGGGGCTCGGCGTGTTCGGCGTAAAGAGCGGCCGTGCCGGTGCCGCAATATTTAAAATATTTGCAGTATCATTAATTTCCGGAACACCCACAGGGCCGATGCTTATCGGTTCGGTGCTGCCCGAAAGCGCTGAATTGAACTATAAAAAGCAACAGCTGAACAACGAATTGCGGAGTGCGCTTGCCGCACTTACAAACCTTGCAAGCCCTGTTTTTATTGCGGGAGCGGTTTGCAGCCGCATGTTCGGCTTTCGCGAACGGAAAGCCGCACTTCTGCTTGCATTCTCCCATTACGGTGCAGCCGCGCTGTCGGTCAGCCTGCTTATGCTGCTTGCCTCCGCTCTCAACTGCAAATTCCGTCCCGCGGCGGATTCCCAAAGCCGCATTCGGGCGGCCGCAGTTTTTCCGAAAGCCGTTCGTGAATCGGTAAATTCAATTCTGCTTGTGGGCGGAACGCTCGTGTTTTTTGTTGTTGTGGTTCGGCTGCTTGAAGCAAGCGGGATCGTGTCTCTTTTTGGGCTGAACGAACTGCAAAAAGGCACGCTGTTCGGACTTTTGGAAATGACAAACGGGATAAAAATCCTTTCGGCGGAGCCTGTGTCGCGGCTTTCTCTCGTTCTCACCTGCGGACTTATGTCTTTCGGGGGACTTTGCATATTTCTTCAGACCTGCGGAGTTGTGAATCTGCGCCCTGTCGGGTATTTTGCGGCAAAGCTTTTCCATGCGCTTCTTTCGGCGGCTCTCTGTGCGGCAATGTACCCGTTGTTTTTTTCAAACGCCGCACCGGTATTCATTTCGACGGCGGAATCTGCGGCTATTGCCGAAAACGTGATGACGGCTGCACAAATCGCACTGCTATGCCTGTTTTCCTCCTGCATATCCGCACTCGCGGCCGTGTTTGCCGTCAAAAGCACGAGGACATGAATTAACAAAGAGTATATGCAAAAAAGGCAGTCACAGCCGCCCGCAATGAAGCGGACGGCTGTTACGACCTGCCCTTGATTTTATTATACAATTTCGGCACATTCGCCTGCTCGGAACTCATTCCGTTTTCACAGCATTCAAAAACCGAATCAGGCTCATTAAGCAATGCCGAAAGGCTTATTCAGCATCATCCTCGAAATCATCCTCCTGGGAGGCTTTCTTTTTGCGTTTGAACAGATTGCCGAAAATATTCCATCCCGATGCGTCATCGTCCTCATCTGCATCGCCCGCTTCATCCGCAGCTTCGTTTTGAGTGGGAGCGGACTGCGGGCGGGGCTGTGCGCCGGTCGTTGCCGCAGGGCGCGCATCAAGAGCTTTCCTGTCCGCCTCAATTGCGGAATAATACCGTTCAAGATAATCCATCAATTCCGCAAGCACGCTGTCCGCACTGAGTTTTGCATTGCTGTAGACTTGGTTGGAACGCAAAACGGTTTTGCGGCGAAGTTCCTCGGCGCGCTTCTGCGCTTCAAGCGTTACCTCACTTTCGCTGACAAGGCGGTCACGGGTTGCATTTGCTTCTTCAATAATATCACGTGCTGTATCTTTCGCCCTTGCAACGCAGTCTTCATAGTAGCTGTTGCCCTGCTCCGTCTTTTGCTTCAGGTAGTCATCACCCTCGGCAACGCGGGATTCGTAGTAGTCATCCGCTTCGCCCGTTTTATTCTCAAGGTAGGTATCACCCTCGGCAACTTTGTTGTCGTAGTATGTGTTGGCATCGGTTTCCATCTGCTCGGCATCGATCCTTGCTTTTTCGACGGTGTCCTGTGCAATGCGGTCGGCGTCTGCTTTTGTTGCATTCGAATACTCGTCGGCTTCAAGCATGATCTTGTTTGCTCTTGCAAGCACATCGTTCGCCTTGCGGACATTCTCCGGCAGGCAGCTCTTGATTTCAACAAGTATTCCTGCTATTTCGTCAGCGTTAACAATTCTCCGATCCGCGCTGCCGAATCTCGGTATCTGGCTGTTATCGATCAGCTCAATAAGCTCATCAATGCGCCCTTCAATAATCTTATCGTGATGTGCCATGGTGTTTTATCCTTTCAAATAGTTTTTTATTATATCTGTGTTCATAATCTCCCGCAATTGCTCCGCACATGAATTTGCGGCAAAAGGCAAAACCGTTCTTCCGATAAGGGAGCTACAGCGTTTTAAGTTTTTCCAATCGCAACAGAATATCGTTAAAGCTTATAATTCTGAAATCTGCACTGCCGAATTTCGGTGCGGGACTGCAAAAAATCGCATCTTCGGCTTTTTTCGCTTCGACGAGCAATTTATCATTGCCGGAAGCTGCGGCAATTTCTTTCAGGATGTTGAATTTTTCTGTGACGGCACCGGTTTCAACGACTCTGCGGTCTTCACCGCCGAATGCAGGGGTGCGGCTGTTATCGATAAGCTCAATAAGCTCATCAACGCATTCTTCAATTATCCTTTCCTGTTGAATCAAAATATGTATCCTTTCCAACGCTTATCAGTCGTTCATTCTTTTAAAAATCCCATTTTCGGCATTCGGCACAAGATCCTCAATGCCGATATTGATATCCATAAGCTGCCTGACAAGGCTTGAGCTTATGTGGCAGTATTCGGGTTTTGAAAGCAGAAATACCGTTTCGATTCTTGAATCAAGTTTTTTGTTGACGGCTTCGAGCATACGCTCGTATTCGACATCCTGCCCGCTTCTTATCCCGCGGACTATGCAATCCGCGCCGACAAGCCTGCAATGCTCAACAAGCAGCCCTTCAAAATGCGCAACGCGCACGTTGTCAATGCCGCGTACGGCATCGCGTATCAGTTCAAGCCGCTGTTCAAGCGAGAAGCGAGGAAGCTGCTTGCCCGGGTTCGGACAAACGGAAACGTAAAGCGTTTCAAAATGGGTGCTTGCACGGCGAACAATATCGAGGTGCCCGACGGTGAAAGGGTCAAATGTGCCCGCAAAAACAGCAACGCTCACGATTGTTCCTCCCTTTGTTCCGAATAGATGATTTTTGTAACTGCCGCATCACCGTATTTATGCGTTTTTCCGCACGAAATATTCGGGCAGTTGAACTGCGGCGGACGCTTGAATGCGTGCTCCGCAAGGATTATGCATCCATCCTCAAGAAGATTCAGCCTTGCAAGCTCATTCACCGCGCGGGAGTAAAAATCGGATTCATACGGAGGATCAAGCAAAACCAACGAAAAGCGGCGTTTTTCGGCGGAAAGCAGCGGAAGCAGCGCAAATGCATCTCCGAAAAGCACCTCGCTTCTGCCGCCGAAGCCAAGAGCCTCTACGTTGTGTTTAATTACCTGTATTGATTTTTTGTCGCTGTCGCAAAAGACGCAATGCGCTCCCCCGCGGGAAAGTGCTTCAAGCCCAAGGCTGCCGCTGCCGGAAAAAAGATCCAATACCTGTGTGTTTTCAATATCGAACTGAATCATGCCGAACATGGCTTCCTTTACCCTGTCGAGAGTCGGGCGCGTGTTTCTGCCCTCCGGTGCATCGAATCGCCTGCCGCGAGCCGAACCTGCAATAATACGCAATTTCAATCCTCCGAATATAACATACTGATTTTACCACTGTCGAAGGGTGAATTTCAACCCCCGATGCAGTATTTTCGGACAAAATCCGAATTATTTTTCCGTTTAACGCATTTTCTGTTTTTGCGTTCAGCCCTTTTTGAACAAAGCACCGGGAAGTGCAACGCAATCAAGGGGCATATCGTGTTCCTCAACGGGAAGGCTTTCGCAAAGTTGGAAATCGTACCCGACGCCGACCGTGAATGCGCCCGTTTTCTTCAACAGGCGGTCGTAATATCCGCCCCCCTGTCCCAGCCTTCCGCATTCCTTTGTGAATGCCACGGCGGGAACAATAATAAGATCGATATCCTCCGCAAAGACCTCGGTTGAATCCTCCGGCTTCGGTTCAAGAATGCCGTAGCTGCCGCTGACAAAAGAATCCGCACCGTTATTCGGGACAAAAAGACGCAGTCCGCCGTTTTCAATGCAGAGCGGGAACGCAATGCGCTTGCCCGCAGCCTTTGCACACTCAATAAGCGGCATCGGATCAAGCTCGTTTTTTGCCGGCATATATGCCATCAAAAGCCCTGCGGAATTGAACTCCGGCAAAGCCCTTACCTTTTCGGCAACGGCAAGTGAAGCTTCCCGCACGGCCTCCTCATCGAGCGCCCTGCGCATTGCGCGCATTTGCTTTCGAATGCCCGCCTTTATTTCGGCCGCACATTCCGCAGCGCATACACCGGCTGCATTTTCTTTCTTTTCAGCTGTGTTTTCAGTTTTTATCATAGTCTTTCACCGTCTTTCGCATCGAATTGTTTTTTGTTACAGTTCGTCATGCACAATTCGGCCGTTTATCAGCGTCATCGCGCAGCGGCTGCGAAAATCGAAAGGATGGCCGTAAAAAACCGCAATATCCGCATCCTTGCCGACTTCCAGCGAACCGACGCGGGAATCTATGCCCGCAATGCGTGCAGCGTTTATGGTTATTGCCTCCAGGGCTGCATCCTCCGGCAAACCTTCCCGAACGGCAAGTGCGGCGCAAACGGGCAAATACTGCACCGGAACAACGGGGTGATCCGTCATTATTGCGAATTTTACTCCGTTATCGAAAAGAGTTCTTGCGGATGTCAGGCTGCGGTTGCGAACTTCGGGTTTGCTGCGCTCATGCAGCAGCGGGCCGATGATAATCCCCGCATTCAGCTCATCGATGCAGGGTTTTATGCGGTCGATTATCATGTAACCTTCGGTAAAATGATCCAGCGTGATTTTAAGGTTGAACTCCTTTGCAATGCGCAGAGCCGTCATTATATCGTCCGCACGGTGCGCATGAATTTTGAGCGGAAGCTCACCGCGCACAACGGGCAGCATCGCTTCGAGTGAATGATCGATTTTCGGAGGTTTTTCGCCCTTTTGCTTTGCGTCTTTAATGCTTCTGTCATATTCAAGCGTATCGAGCAAAGTCCCGCGCAGCTGTGAGGCAATCGACATTCTTGTGTAAAAAGTTTTTTGTGCGCTGAAAACGCGCTTTGGATTCTCTCCGAATGCAGCCTTCATTGCGGCAGGAAATTTTATCGTCATATCCTCTATGCTCCTGCCGAACGTTTTCATCGCAACGAACTGACCGCCGATAACATTTGCGCTGCCCGGGCCTGTCACAACGCTTGTTACGCCGCCGGCACGAGCCTCCGTAAAGCAGTTGTCAAACGGGTTTATGCCGTCAATCGCGCGCAGTTCGGGAGTTACGGGTTTATAAGAATCGTTGCCGTCCGCGCCCTCGAATCCTATGCCGTCCTCCCACATGCCGATATGGCAATGTGCATCCACAAACCCGGGAAGTACAAAACATCCGCTGACATTTATCTCTTCCGCGTTCGGATAATCAAGATTCACGCCCATTGCATGAATCTTTCCGTTTTCAATTGCAATATCCCCCTCGTAGGGTTCTCCGACCATCGGAATTATTTTTCCGTTTTTTAATATTTCCATTGTTTTTCCTTTTTTTGCTTATTTATTCACATGAAATCGGTATTAAAATCAATTGCGGTGTTCCGTGATGCCCGCAGTTTTTTCGATTGCGTCCAAAACGTCCCCCGCCGTTAATGCACGTTCATGCAGCAATTCAAGTGCGGACTCCGCCGAGCTGCCGAGAATATACGCACCTGCCGATGCCGCATCGAAAGGTTCCAGTCCCTGTGCCAGCAACGCCGTGATAATTCCCGTCAGGACATCGCCGCTGCCGCCCTTGGCAAGCCCGGGATTGCCGGAAGCGTTGTATCTCAGTCTGCCGTCCGGATGCGCTGCCACCGAGACCGCTCCTTTAAGCAGAACGATGCACCCGAATGCTTTTGCCGTGTTTTCGGCAAATCCCGCAGGGTCACGCAGCACATCTTCGATTGATTTTCCCGTCAGGCGTGCCATCTCGCCGGGATGCGGAGTCAGCACATGCCGCAGGGAAAGCAGTTTTTTCAACTCATTATCAAGGTTATTCAGTCCGTCGGCATCGATAACGGCCGGTTTTCCGCACGAAAGCACGGCGCGAAGCTTTTGCTTAATCGATGCATCGCCGCCCGACCCGCAGCCTATGCCGAAAGCCGTTGCCCACTGCACAAGGCTCTGAATGTCCTCATCCGCCACTGCCATAATCTCGGGGCGGGAAGCAAACATGTGCATAATATCGCGCGGAACAAACGCTTTCGTCAACCCCGCACCCGCACGCAAAGCCGCAGATGCCGCCATAACAGCCGCGCCGCCCATGCCGGGACTTCCGGCCGCAATCGCCGCTTTTCCGAAAGTTCCCTTGTTTGAAACAAGTCTTCTTTTCGGCAGCAGGCTGCGAACAAACTCTTCGTCAATAAGCTGTTCTTTTTGCAGCAGGGCAGCGTGTTCCGCATCCGTGATTCCGATTTGTGCAACGGTTATTTTTCCTACACACTCACGTTCATGAGTGAGCAGCATTCCGCGCTTTACGGCGACAAAAGTCACCGTTTCATCCGCACGGAACACCGCCGGACGTTCCGAATTCGGTTCCGAGCTTCCGCACTCCCCCGTGTCGCCGTTTATTCCGGACGGAATATCCACCGCAATGCGGCAGGCGGGAAGAGCGTTTGCCCTTTCAATCGCCGTTTTAAAAACACCGCTCGGTTTTCTGTTCAGTCCCGTTCCGAAGATCGCATCAACGATTATATCCGATTCCCGGCAGGTATTCAACCTGTTAATGTCGTTTGAAAGCGGTAAACCGAGATTTATCGCAATTTGATAATTCAGTTCCGCACTGCTGCGCGGCAACGCAGCAGATTGTTCATCTTTTTTGCTCTGTATCGGCTCAAAAAGCAGAATTCCCTCCGCATTGTACCCCTCCGCCGTCAAAATTCGGAGCAGTGCCAGTCCGTCCCCTCCGTTGTTGCCCGGACCGATAAGTATGAACACGCGGCTGCCGTTTTTACGCCCTGCCGTATGTTTTTTTATGCTCTGTGCAACTGCGTTTGCCGCATTTTCCATCAGAACCGCATCGGGTATGCCGATCTTTTCCGTCATATTTTTGTCGCAGCTGCGCATCAATGTCGTTTTGGATACGTTAAGCATAAATTCTGTCCTTTGTGTCGTTTTGTTCCCCGTACTGATTTATTCGGGCATGCGTTCTGCCGTTCGGACGGTCACATCCGCAGCATCCACTGTTTTTGTTTCTCCGTTCGGAAAAGCGGCAATCAGTCTGCCGTGTTCATCGATTCCCTCCGCAAACGCCTTAACCTTGCTGCCGTCCGTGCCGTGAATCGTGATTTCCTGATTCAATGTTGAACAGTTATTTATGTAATCCCGCAGGATAAGGTCTTTCTCCCCCTGTTTCAGCATGTTAACACGTTCATGCACATGTTCGGCAGTGCAGGCTCCGAGTTCATTCACATCGGTTACTGCTCTCGTTTCGATAAAAAGCGAAGTTGCCCGCTGCATCCATGCATCCGACACTTCAGCGGCATTCACGTTCATGCCGATTCCGATAACGGTCATTGTCCGCGTTCCGTTCTTAACAAGCTCAGCAAGTATTCCGCAAAGTTTTTTCTGTCTGAACAAAATATCATTCGGCCATTTTATCCGTACATCCGCTGCGTCGGCTTTTGACCGTTTTTTTGAAGACAGGAGCAAACCGAGCGAATCGAGCACTCCGAGTGCCGCCGCAAGCGTAACCAGAGGAATATCCTCCGCCGCAATATCCTCAGCATCACAGGCAATGCTCATCAGCAGCGCTCCCGATGTGTTTTCCCATTTTCTGCCGCGTCTGCCGCGTCCTCTCGTTTGCCGTTCCGCAATCAATACGGTTCCGTCTTTCAACACGCCGTTTGCAGCGCGCCGCTTCAGCTCCGCATTTGTGGAATCCGTTTCATGCACCGTTTCTGCCTTCCGTATGCTGTACATTTTAAAACAATTCACAGAGCCTGTCCGCCCGTTTTTGTCATTCTTCATCATCTGCACCGTTTTCGGCCGGACGTAACGAAAACTCGATTTCATCGGGTATTTCATCGGAATTCCCGGTCTCTTCGGAATTTTCCGCAAGCTCGGAAAGCACCGTTTTTACATCGTCAAACGCATACCCGCACGAAACAAGCCTTGAACCCGTTCGACGCAGTCTTTCTTTGAGAGGAAGGTTTGAATACTGCCTGAAATACTTGCTTCCGACAGCGGCGGCGTTGGAAAGCTCCGTTTCGTCCGAAACGGCGGATAGAGCCTCGTCAATAACCGCATTTTCAACAAAATGCTCCCTCAGCTGTCTGCGCAGTTTTCCTCTGCTGACCGGTTTTGTGTTGAGGCGCGATTCAATAAAATCACGGGCAAATTTTTCATCGTTCAAAAGCCCGTTGTTTCGCAGCCTGTCAATTGCCGCCATGATTTCGCCTTCGGAATAATTGCATTCATCCAGTCTGTTTTCAACCTCGCGCACCGTTCGCGCTTTCGGCGTCAGGAAATACAAGGCTTCATCGTATGCTGATGCGCCTTTCGCTTTTTTTGGTCTCTGCTCTTTTGTGTTTTTAGGTACTCTTTGCTTTTTCTGCATATCAGTGTCTCCGCCTGTTTTTTTAATTAGGTTTTCATCCCGTCACATTGTGTACGTTTTCGTCCACGGTGCTGCACTGGGCATTTTCACAGTCCGAATCGAAACGTTCCGTGTCGGAATGGTTCAGTTGATTCTTCGCAAACCGCACTATGCCGTTTGAAGGCATCGATGCATCGCCCCACTCTTCGCCAAGTGTTTTTATTGTTATTCTTTCCTCGTCAATCAGGATGTTTTTAATGAATACGGAGGAGAAAAACCGAATTTCCTCCGCGCACTGTATCGGAATATCGGCGGCATGAGCAAAAAAACCTGAAATTTGAACGCCTGTAACGCCCAAAAGCTCGCATTCGAGCTGCGCACACCTAAACTCTTCCCTCAGTTCGTCGTACGCCGTTTTGAAATCGTCAAAACAGCCTGCACGATTCATATGCGGCATGAGGCTTTCGCTCCATCCGTTTTCACCGATGCGGTTTATCTCCTCGCGAATCATTTCCAGTCTGCTGTAAACATCGTTTCGGGTTGCCTCCGCCGTTTTCCTGTTTTCGGCAATGTATCTGCGAACAGCTCTTTCCATTTGTTCGCTTCCGTTTTTCAGCTGCATCCACAATGCATCGTAAATCGCATTTTCAAACCTGACGGCATCAACGATTATTTTGCCGTTTTCACAATAAAACCTGATTTCAGGCTTGTACGGAGAGGCAATATTGACCGTTTGCAAAACTGTTCCGAGGCCGACGGGCAGGATGTTTGCAAACATAAATCTGTGCCCCGCTTCCGCCTTTTCCTTTCTTTGTCTGTTGATACGCGCTGCATACAGCCGAAGGTAATTCGGAACGATTGCGGGATAGGGTGCAACCCCTTCTTTCTCCTCAATGCCGAAATATCTGTTGTTTTCGACCATTGCATACACGTTATGACGCGTAAGCGGCTTGGCATCGGCTGTATTCTGTCCGTTTTCATTCCTGATATCCGCCAAAAGCCTGTTCGCTTCCTTTGCAATTTCGATAACACCCGTTCCGTGCCTGTACATTTCGAATATCTTCCGCACAACAACGGATTCAGCGGGATCCGCAATCGGTGCTCCGTTTTCGAATCTGTATCCGAACGGCACCGGCATTGCGTATTTCGCCCCGGGAAAAGGCTCCGTCCGCACTTGTGCCGATTGACTTTCCCCGGCATATTTCCGTTCCCATTCATCGCCGCAGCTGTAATAGGATTTTATTGTATGGAGAATCAGCTTTCTTTCATCCGCAATCGGGCTTCCGCCTTCAAAAACGACCGTCAGCCCGTTTCGTACAAGTTTTTTATGCATTGTAAGCCGTTGTATCTCCGAATTGCCGAGGCAGGCATAATTGCGAACGAGGAGCGTTGTCGGCTCCCTGTACACGGCCGAATCGGCATACATGTTCAGCATAATTGTCCGCCCGTCCTGTCGGTCAAAAATCACATGCTCTATTGACATTTCATGTTTTTCGGCAAATTCCCGCGCCGACTCGACAAGGCTGTCAGCCTCGCTTTTGCTTCCGCATCTGAAATACAAATCCGCCATTGTTATCCTGCCTCCGATGCATTGCACGTTTGGAATTGCAATTACTCCGAGCGATACGGTTTCAGCAGAAAGGTTTAAGCCTGTGTTTTCCGCAATCCCCGTTCGGAACACGCTTAACTTCATTTGCTGACTGTTCAGCCTGCCGTTTCGCTTGCGGCAGCCGATTTCCGCTTTATTCTTCCGTTCCGAATTCTTCAAACAGAATGTCGAACATACAGGGTCCCATGTTAAGATAACGTTTGAAGAATGCTGTCTTGTCTCCGTCGCTGCGATGATTCACGCTTTCGTAAATCTTGTTTGTGTACACATAGCCCATTGCATAGTTGAAGAAATACAGCGGCATATCAATCGAATATTCGTATATAACATTGATGTATTCCTGCTGATCAAGCCCGAACGACTTCAGGTAGTCGCCGATATCTTCCGTTGTCCAGCCTTCGCAGTTGACCTTGATGCTCACATATGCGGGAATAAGAATGTTTGCAAGCACACTTTCGTATTCCCGCAGCGTGCAGCCGCCCACTCCGTATTTCTCGCTGATACCTGAGATAAAAAGCTCCGAAAAAACAGCCCATCCCTCGGAATAGCCCGTGGGCGCGCACAGCTGCTGCGAAAGGGGCAGTCCGTCGAGGCTGCGGAAATACTGAGTTTGGTAAAGATGCCCCGGGAAGCATTCATGTGCAAGCGTGAAGAGCATTGTGTCGTCCTCCGCCGTCGGGTTAAGCAGAACGACATTCCTTGTCGGATCATCGAATGCGGAAATCATATATGCGGCAGGGCTGAAATCCTCCGCAACGGCATCAGGAATCGTGACGTATTGAATGCTTTGTTCCGGAATCTGAGGATAGATTCCGTCGATAAGCTCCTTAAGATATTCAACATCCTTTTCAACATTGCCGGACGTCATATTCTTTTCGTAATCTTTCATTGCATTCGAGTCGGTGAGAATGATTTTTACCAATTTAGCGTAAACACTCGAAATGCTTTCACTGAGTTCATCGGCCATTGACGAATACTCGGCATTGCAGGCAGCATTTGATTTTATTGCGGCAGCATAGTAATCCTTTGCATCAACACCGCGCATGCACGCACCCGCAAAGGAGCCGCACTGCGGGCGAAGCTGTTCAAGAGTGTTCGCAAGGCTTCTGTATGCCGGCAGCAATTCGTTGATAATGCTGTTTCTGCTGCGTTCGAGCAAAGCTGTTTTTTGCTGTTCGGAAATTTCGAACTCGGCACTTGCCATTTCGTCTTCAAAAAAACCGATAAGGAAACAGTCATTGCCCGTTTCCGCAAACTTGATGCAGGACTCAAGAACCTTGTTCAAAGCATTTTCTGTCATAAACAGTCCTTTTGCCGCCTTTTCACGTTCAAACTGCTCTATCTGACCGATATAGCGCGGGGCATCTTCAAGCAGGAGCACATAATTTTCGGCATCCTCCGCCGAGCTGATTTCATACATCGAGAGCATCAGCGGAAGCATCGTGTGTTCACCGTTGAACACTGTAAGCGGTTCATTGTAATAATATGCATCGGGAACAGCATGAATTTCATCAGAAAGCTTCAGATTGAGAACAAGGTTGTCGTATGCGATTCTGTTTCTGTAGGACAGCTGACTTCGGTCGATTTCGGAAAGCTTTTTGCGCATTTCGGCGTTTTCCGCAAAATCGGCAGCATCAGCCTCCTGCGAAAGCTCACCCCATCCGCGTTCAATATCCTCTTCGGCAATGCCGAAACTTGCAGCATCCTTCACGAATTGATGAAAAGTGAGCCCTGATGAAGTAACTACAGATATAAAAACTTCACGATCCACGGCCCCAAATGCTTCGTCCGCCGCCGTCTTTTCATGCGCCGGTTCCTGCGTGGGTTCCTGCGTTTGCTGCTGCGGCGCTTTTGTCACATCGAAGTCAATATCACCGAATTTACAGGCAGCCGCAAAGAGCATGATAAAAGCAAGCAGAGCTGCCGAAAGCTTTTTTAATGTATGTGACGCTTTTTCAATGCTTTTAATTTGAATTTGTGAACAATTTTCCATGTTTCCTCCGTCGCTGTGTTATTACATATTAGTGTGCATATTCGAGAAGCTCAAACATGCTGCATCAATTGTCCGTTTTTGGCGCAATTTCGCCGAACACGTTCAATTCTGCCGTTCGAAAAAGGTGTCATCCGCACATTTTTTCCGTATCTACATTATATCAACAAATCATTGAATATTCAAGACGGGCAGCGATATCGATTATTAAAAACCGAATCCTGCTCTTAAAGCCGATGTTTGCTTATCATGTATATTCATGCGAGCAAAGCGAATACTATCCATGATAAATCAAAAAACGGAGGTTTTCACTGCAAATGAAAGCAACAGGAATAGTACGTCGAATTGACGAACTCGGTAGAGTTGTAATACCTAAGGAAATTCGAAGGACTTTGCGTATCCGCGAAGGTGATGCGCTTGAGATCTATACCGACCGCGAAGGCGGGGTCATCCTTAAAAAATACTCTCTTGTCGGCGAACTTTGTGATTTTGCAAAGGAGTATGCCGAATCCATTCAGCAATCCGTGGGGCATATTGCAGCAATCTGCGATAAGGACACGATTATTGCAATTTCAAGTCCGCACAGGCGTGATATTGCAATCGGCTCTCCGCTTGCCGTTGACAAACCGATACACGATGACGTTGAGGCCGTTATGCAAATGCGCGAGAAGCTTAACCGCAGCACTGCCAACGGCGACGTAATGATCGGAATCACTCAGAACGATGAACAAGGGCGTGCATACACCGCCCAACTCATTATTCCGATTCTTGCCGCGGGCGATGTCATCGGCGCCGTCATGCTTCTTTCAAAAGAGCCCGGCGCGGTAATCTCCCCGACAGACGTTAAAGTTGCGGAAACCGCCGCAAACTTCATGGGTAAGCAGCTGGAAAACTGAGCCGGGTTCAAAATTCAATTCTTTTTTTCGGCCAAAAACACGCCCGCGGATTATGCTATTCGTTATAAACCGACGAAGCATCATGAAGCGGGCGGCTGAGCAATTGATGAAAAGTATTCTTCAATCGTCCAATCCGGAAGGCGTACAATGCGGTTCAGCAGGGTTATTCCATCGTATGAAGTGCCGAACTCATTCACTCCGTTGCCGTAGACCGCAATCGTTATCCCCTCCGAACCGCTTTTCTCTGCGTCCTCGCTGCCCATGCACAACGCCGCAAAACACGGCTCATCAAACATAAGGTTTTTGCAAACAAGTTTTTTGCAGACATGGACAAAGGTTCTGCACGGAACTCCGAACGATTCGAACATCCTCATGCGCTCCGCATTCAAAGCGGCGCAAAACCGAACTTCATCTTCGCAATCCGAAAACCGGCCGGCCGGTTCCGCGATTCCCGCTGCAAGTGCATTTCTGAACTTTTCGGAAGATTTCATCCGTTTGCACAATGATTCATCCGCAGTAAAAACTCCGCGCATTCCGCGCTGCTGCAAAATATCGGTTATTGTTTCGAATGCGCCGCAGTTTTCAAAAAACAGCATTACATATCCGCCCGAGGCAGGGAAATTTCCCGAACGGATATCCGCAGGCAAAAGCGCGGCAAGCCCCATCTCCTTCATATAGTCCAAATCCGATTTGAGCAATTCCGCACCGTCACCGTTTTCAATGTTCAGATAGGAAACGGCATAGAAGCCGACGCTTGACGGCAATGCCGACGCGGGCAGGATTCCGTTGCTGTGTACACCGCCAAACACCGTTGCCGCCAGCACTGCGGCAAGAATCACGATTGAAAATGCTGCACTTTTAAGTCTGCGTTTCATTTTCGTACATATTCCTCCTCCGTTTTCACATGGATTCGTGCCGTCATGCACATATTCGGCTTGATTTCAAAACTCATTTCATTATAATATTATGCGGATGGTTTTATTCCCGTTTCGGCCGATGCATATGTATCAATGCCGACCGTTGACAGATGAGGAGCTTAAACCGCCCGCAATGAGCTTTCGGTTTAAGAGAATTTGTTTGAGCGGTTTGTCTGTATAATATTAAAACTCTCTCGAAATGCTCTCTTGAAATACGATTTTGACGGAGGAAATGTTTATGAGATGCAGCTGTAAGAACTGCGGTGTATATATGATTCAATCCGAGGATTCACACCTCGGCTGCGTTTGCCCGGAATGCGGAAATCGCTGCACGGCCTGTCTCGGCACGAACAGCGTTATGGATCGCGAGGCAGTGCGTGCATTGAAGGGCAATCCACTGCTTGCCGATGCAATGCTTAACAGAATTATGGAACCGGAATTTGAAGATGAGGAGCAGGACTGATACTTTTTTGCCGTATCCGCCCCGCTCCGTTTATCGCCTGCTGCCCATGTATTTTGCCTGCGGAAGCAGGCGGCTCAATTTAGGATCGTTCCGATTCGGCCGTTATGCCGTAAGGGTTCGATTTTATGAATTCTATGGCCTTTTGGCGCATATGTTCGGGTTCGATTATTTCAACTTGGGAAAGATACTGCATTGTCCAATAAATAACGCCTTGGGGTGCAGCTTTAAATTTTGCAATGAAATGCCTGTCGTCAAGCTTGTAAATGCGCAGACTTTTGCCGAACTTGTCGATGATTCCGCCGATCGCTTCGTTTTTGCATTTTAAAACAATCTGCTCCGGCTCCCCGGAAAAAGCATATACAAGCTTGCGAACCGAATCAAGGTTCACGGCCGAACGCGCAACGGCGAGTTTTTTATCGGTTATTGCTATATTCTGCATCAGGTCAATTCGGTAATAGCTCAAACCCTCTTTGCCGTCCTTTATGCAGACAAGATAATAGTTCTGATTGTCGCAAACCATTCCGTAAGGGCTTACAACATAGGGTTCGTTTCTTCGCTTTACAAGCCGTTTATCCAACCCGTATTGGTAATAATCGAAAGAAACCCTTCTCTGGCGCGAAATTGCTTCATCGAGAATGTCGATATTGTAGAACACACAGCGATTATCCGTCTTTCTGTCCGCATCCGCCGATGTAAGGTGTTTAAATCCGAACCTCTGATGAATGCTGAGAACGGATTGAAGTTTTTCAAGCAGATCCGCCGTCTGTTTTTGCGGAATGGAATGCATTGAATAAACCGCATCCGTCATCAGCCGCACTTCGGACGGTTCAAACAGTCTTGAACGCAGGTAATAGCCTTTGCCGTTCTCTTTATACACCGAGATGTCATATCCAAGTTCAATAAGTGTGTCCGCCGCTCCGTAAACCGCGCGCCTGTCGATTTTCATTCCGTAGTCCTGCATGAAATAACCCGTTATATCGCTCATGGAAAGGATATGTTCTTCATCGGAATACTTTTCGAGAATTTTGTACAAACAGACGATATTTGCTCTGTCCCCGAGCATTTTTGAACCCTCCAGTGATAGTTTTGTTTATTTGGAAAAACCCGCGTTATACGCAATTCCGGTATCGAGCCGCACTCGTTTACCGGCTGTTCGCATCTGCCTCCCCGAGCAGAAGGAACGCATCGCGCAGGTACTTCACAAAATGAACCTCAATGCCGTCAAAATTCTTTAAGGAAGGGATGAACGGCACAATTGCACGCCTGTATCCGAGCCGCGCACATTCCGCAACGCGGTTATACAGCCTGTCAACGGGACGTATTTCTCCCGTTAAACCGATTTCACCGATCACGACCGTGCCTTCCGGAAGCGGTCTGTCGAAAATCGAACCCGCAACGGCAAGCGTTATTGCAAGATCCGCGCCCCTGTCGTCAATGCGGATGCCGCCGACAGCGTTTGTGTAAACATCCTTATCTGACACGCGGAGTCCGCCGCGCCGCTCAAGCACCGCAAGCAGCAGCATCAGGCGGTTTGTATCCATTCCCGCCGCCATCCGTCGTGCGTTTGCGAACGCCGATGTGCTGAGCAGGGATTGAATTTCAACCAATATCGGGCGGTTGCCCTCCATTATGCACGTCACCGCACAGCCTATATCGTTCCCGCCGGACACAAACAGCCCGGCCGGATTTTCAACCTCTTTCATGCCGTCGCGGCACATTTCGAATATTCCGATCTCGTTGGTTGAACCGAATCTGTTTTTGACGGCACGGAGAAGCCGCAGCGAATCATGCCTGTCACCTTCAAAATAAAGCACGGTGTCAACCATATGTTCGAGCATTCGCGGGCCTGCAAGCGCACCTTCTTTTGTTACGTGACCGATTATGAATATTGCGCAGCCGTTTTGTTTTGCAATGCGCGTCAGGGCCGTTGTTGCCTCGCGGATTTGTGTTACGCTGCCGGCTGCATTGTTCAGCTCGCGGTTCATCATTGTTTGAATTGAATCGATAATAAGAAAGCGGGGTTTAATGCGATCGACCTCGTTTTCAACGGCATCCATGCTCGTTTCCGTCATTATGAGCAGTTCCGAATCGACTCCGCAGCGCACCGCACGAAGCTTCAGCTGCGCTTTTGATTCCTCTCCGGAAACATAGATGACGCCGCCTGTTTTTTTGAGATTTCCCGCCGCCTGCATTATGAGTGTGCTTTTTCCGATTCCGGGGTCGCCGCCTATCAGAACCGTTGACCCCACGACAACGCCGCCGCCGAGCACGCGATCGAACTCGCCTATGCCCGTTGTAACACGCACAGTATCGTTTTCACTCACCGAGCCGAGCGTCACCGCGCGGGAGGACGTTCCGCCCGCCGAATGTGTGCTGCGCTTTTCGGGTGCGGCGGAAACTTCGACAAGGGTGTTCCAACTGCCGCACATCGGGCAGCAGCCCATCCATTTCACGGTTTCGTATCCGCACTCACCGCAGACAAACTTTGTTTTTTCTTTCATAAAAAATCTTCCGCAGCCCTTTTTCCGATTTGCTGTGTTTGAGCGATTTTTCGGGATTTCGGAACGGCCGTTTTACAGCGGCGGCAGAGCGTATTTAATTATGTCACGCTCACGCGAAGTCACATCCATCCACATCACATAACCGCCCGAAACGCCGAGAAACTGGGTATTTTCGCGCTCCGGCGTGAGCCTGTAGCTCTTCCCGTTTTCAAAAACATATATCCATACAGCCTCATCCTTGCCGTATGCAACAAAGTTCTCCGCGATGCCGAATTCAACAACGCCTTCCGCTGCGGCAACGGGTGTTCCGCTGCCGTCCCACACGTAAAGCTTTGCGGACGGACCGTGCGGGCCGTCAAGCCACGCATAATACTTTCCGTTTGTTTCGGGGTCATGGACATACACTCCCGGATAGAGCTCTCCGATTGAGGTTTCATTCAGGCTTATGTAATTGATTGAAGAGCAGCGTGCGCGTGTGCTGTCCTCCCCCGCCCAAATAAGCTTGCCGTTCTCAAAATAAGGCATGCTTGCACCGTATCCCGAGGAATTGAAGTATTGAACCACCGTCGTTTCCTCCGTCGGAATGTGGCAGACAAATATCTTGTCCCGTTCGCTGCCCGTGCGCTCCGTCCATGCAATGTATTCATCCCAGAGCTTTATTTCCGGTTGACCGACATAAACTTTTTTGATAATCTTCGGTTCTGCACTGCTGTTTTTAAGATCGAGCGCACAGATATCTCCCCCGCCGTTTTTTTGATTTGCATCGAAATAGACAAGGTATTTTTCATTAAATACCGGATAAATCAAGTGATCGTTCCGCGCTTTTATCGGCAATTCGGAAACCTTGCCGGTTGAAATGTTGTATTTCAGCAATGCACACATCAAAGCTTTTCCGTTCACAAGCTTTCCGGCGGAACAGATTATCTCGCCGTTGAAACAGTACGGATCACTCAGCCATGTGTAGGACATTCCCGCAGGAAAAACAATTTCTTTTTCCTCGTCTTCACCGACAAAAAGATCCATCGGATGCGGCGTCGGCGTCGGTTCCGGCGGAATATACGGCGTAGGCGATTCAATAAGCGGAAGTTCGATTTTAACAAGTCGTGCAGCCTTGCCAAAGAAACCGTCCGGGCGGAGCGGCGTGTCGATTTTGAAAACACCTTCAAGCACTATCATAATCAAAAGTGTCAAAATTCCGAGTGCGGCAAGCACACCCGCAATACAGCCCGCAAGCTTGAGTATCGGAGCCCATATGCTCGCACTGAAGCTTGAACGTCTGCGTTTCGAAAGAACTCTTCTTTTGTAGCCATGTTTTTTCATGCAAACATTATACCACAGTTCTGCCCGCAAGTCATTCTTTTTTTAGCCGCGGCCCGAATCATTCTCTTTTATTTCAAAGCAACGAATCTGCATCTGTTTTTTCGGCAGAATTTGCAGCAAAATCATGTTTTTATGTAAATTTTGATGTTTTTTTACCGACTGTATCGATTATATCCTTTACGGAATTGCTTCCGTTGTGTTATAATCCGATTGTCAATATTTTCAGCCGACGGCTGAACGGAGGTCAAAAAATGGCAAAACAAAAGAACATACCCAAAAGAAGCGAAGTCGAGAAGCAGTACACCTGGGCACTCGAAGATATTTTTGCGACCGATGAACTTTGGGAAAAGGCACTTGACGAATGCCGCACATTCCCCGAAAAAATCGAAGCTTTCCGCGGCCGGCTTGCGGAAAGCGCAGACATGCTTTACAGCTATCTCACCTTCTGCGATGAGCTTGATGTTAAAATCACCCGCGTTGCAGAATACATCATGCGAAAATCCGATGAAGACACCGGCAACAGCTACTATAACGGTCTTAAGGGCAGGTTCATGAGCGTCTACATCAATATTGCGGGCGCATCAAGTTTCGACACTCCCGAAATTCTTGCAATTCCCGATGAGAAGCTCGCTGCTTTCATGAACGAAAAGCCCGAGCTTAGACTCTATGAGCGCAAACTTACAAAAACTCGCAGCAAGAAAGACCATATTCTTTCCGATGCCGAAGAAAAGCTGCTTGCTGCCGCAGGAGAAATGGCAAATGCACCCGAAGAAATCGCATCGGCGTTCCGCAATGCGGACATCCGTTTCCCAAGCATTTACGATGCCGACGGCAACGAGCTGAAAGTTACACAGGGTTCATATGTTCCCCTGCTTGAAAATCCCGACCGGAACGTCCGCAAGGCTGCATTCGAATCCCTGCACGGCACATTCGAAAGCTTCAAGAACACTTCCGCGGCGTTCCTCGACGGGCAGATAAAGCAGCTCATCTTCTATGCAAAGGCACGCAGGTACAACAGCACACTTGAAGCAGCACTTGCCGAAACGGAAGTTCCCGTTTCCGTTTACCGCAACCTTATCGATGCAGTGAACGCAAACCTTGAGTATCTCCACAAATACATTGCTTTGCGCAAAAAGCTCACCGGTTCGGAAGAGCTTCATATGTATGATCTCTACACCCCGATCATCAGCGATGCCGACAAGGAGATTCCTTACGAAAAAGCAAAGGAAATCATCATCGAAGCTTTGCAGCCCCTCGGAGAGGATTATATCAAGGTTCTGACCGAAGGCTTCAACAACCGCTGGATCGATGTATACGAAAACGAGGGCAAGCGCGGCGGCGCATACTCTGCCGGCGGCGATCCTCATCCCTATGTTCTTTTGAACCAAAAGGATACCCTCGACAGCATGTTCACCATTGCGCACGAAATGGGCCACTCCCTTCACACCTATTATTCGATGAAGAATCAGCCCACGGCATATGCGAACTATGTCATCTTTGTTGCGGAAGTCGCTTCCACCTGCAACGAGGTTCTGCTCGTTAAGCATCTGCTTGCAAACACGACCGACAAAAAAGAACGTGCATACCTTATCAACCACTTCCTTGAACAGTTCCGCGGAACAGTGTACCGTCAGACGATGTTTGCGGAGTTCGAGCTTTGGATGAACGAACATGCCGAAAAGGGCGAAACTCTCACTGCCGACATGATGTGTGATGCATATTATGAGCTGAACAAGAAGTATTTCGGCGACGTAATGACCGTTGACAGGCTCATTTCCGTTGAGTGGGCAAGGATCCCGCATTTCTTCTACAACTTCTATGTGTTCCAGTATGCAACCGGTTTCTCCGCTGCGGTTGCAATTGCGAACCGCATTCTGACCGAAGGCAAACCCGCCGTTGAAGATTACATCAAGTTCCTCAGCGCGGGAAGCAGCATGGATCCCATCTCCGTCCTGAAGATTGCGGGCGTTGATATGACCACGGCACAGCCCGTGAACGATGCGCTTAAGCTTTTCAACGAGCTTATCGACGAAATGGCTGCCCTTGCCGAATAAGCAAAGCACCGCAAAAAAATTTTAACACCCACACCGAAGCCGAAACGGAAGTCCGCCGATTCGGCTTCATTTTTTATATTGTCTGCATTTTTAATTTTGCGCTGCGGATTCGGCACGGGTTCACTCTTTCGGTATTTGCGCATTCATGTTCAATTCTTCAATATTTGCGGGGCATTGCAGGCACTTCCGGCACATCTTTCCGCACGGCGAAAAAAAAATTAAAATAGTTATACAAATTTTCTCGGATCTGTGTTATTATATAGGGGGAGAATTCGCAATGTGCGGACGGCAACAGTGCGCTCTTCCGCGAGTTAACGGTATTATGCATCAAAAAATTCATAATACGGAGGAAATAATGCATTTTAACGATATAATAAATGCTGTGTTGAACGGTCTTGCGGAGTTCCGCTTTCAGGACTTTATCGACATAGTCATAATAACTGTAATTATATATAAGATTATTTGTTGGACCGTCAACACCCGCGCCTACCAGTTGTTGAAGGGGCTTGCCGTTCTTTTGGTTGTTATGCTTTTGAGCGCGCTGTTCAACCTCTACACCGTGAATTACCTTTTAAACACGCTGCTTGTTTCCGGTATTGTTGTTATGGTTGTGCTTTTTCAGCCGGAGCTGCGCCGCGCGCTTGCACATATCGGAAGATTCAAATTCAACCTTCCCGGACGTGAAGTTGAAAATTCAAATGTCATCGTTAAAGAAATGACAAATGCGATGATCAACCTTTCCAAGCGCAAAGTCGGTGCGTTGGTCGTTATTGAACGTGAAACAAAACTTGATGAATATTTTCCGACGGGAACGATAGTCGATGCCCAAATCACAAGCGCATTGCTTGAGAACATTTTCGAGCCGAAGACGCCGCTGCATGACGGAGCCGTTATTATCCGCGACGGAAGGATTTATTACGCTGCATGTGTTCTTCCGCTTTTCAGCGACCCGAATGTTTCAAAGGAATTGGGCACGCGCCACAGGGCTGCTCTCGGCGTTTCAAACGTGTCCGACAGTCTGACGGTTGTTGTGTCCGAAGAAACGGGCGTTATCTCCTATGCCGAAGGCGGCAAGCTCGTGCGCTATGTTGATAAAAAAACCCTGGCAGAGCTTCTTGAAGGTGTTTTTGCGGCACCCGAACAGGAGAAAACTTTTGCATCGCTTTTCAAGAGGTTAACAAAAGATGAAACAAAGCAAAAAAAATAAACAGCCGACTAACGTTGACATTGCCGCGGCAGACGAAAGAGCAAGCGCCGCGGATACCGATGCCGCAGAAAGGAAAACGAAATGGTTTCGCCGTCCGCTTGTACGTAAGCTCGGATATCTTTTCATTTCCCTGCTTATTGCCACAACGCTCTGGGGTTATGTTTTGATGAGCGAAAACCCGGACAGGATGAAACATGTTTCCGATGTTCCGCTGAAATTCGAAGGCGGAAGCGAAGCAGACCTCCGCTCACGCGGCTTCGTTGTTCTCGGTGAAAGTCAGAACCTGCTTCCCGACGTTACCGTAACGGTCAAAACAAAACTGAACGACCTTCCGAGCTTCGGCAATTCCGCCGGCGGCGAGATCGTGTCCGCTTCAGTCAGCCTTCAGGGCATAAACGCACCCGGCGAATACGAATGCGATGTCATAGCTTCCACCACCATCGGCACGGTTTATTCGGTTGAACCGCGAACGGTCAAAATCACCGTTGACGAGCTTGTTACACGTACCATCCCCATCACATGCGCCGTGACGGGCGACTTGCCCGCCGGTTATTGGAACGGAGATGTTCAGCTTGCGGCAACAAGCATCGACATCACGGGGCCGCGCAGTTCTATCAGTAATATTGTCCGCGCAAATTGTGTTCTCAATCTTGACGGACGCACCGAAAGCGTGAACGAAGCGTTTGAGCTGACTCTCATTGATTCAAGCGGGCAAATTGCGGCGGCTTCCTCCATTGTCGGCACGCTCCCGTCCGTTATCGTTCGCATGGATATCAAACCCCAATACGATATCGTTTTGCAGACGCTCATTGAAACCACCGGCAGGGACGATAACTACGAAGCAAGCTACACGGTCAAACCTTCCGTGCTCAGCATCGTTGCTTCTCAGGACGTTATCGACAAAATCAAGCTTGCGCTTGAATCCGTTGACAGAACGACTATTTACGTTGATCCGATTGATATAAGCGATATGCAGCCCGGTGAAACACGTTTGTTCGAGAGAAGCGTTCTCGGTCTGCCCTCCAACATCCAGCTGCTTACGGAAAACAATTTCACGGTTTCCGTTCAGCTTGAAGAGGCAACGATCAGCCGCACTTTCAGCGATATCGAACTCAGCCGCATCGTCGGCGAAGATCATACCCGCTTTATTTACAACTACGACAGCCGCAGCTGCAGCGTTATCATCAGCGGCAAATCCGGCTTTGTCAACAGCCTTTCGGCGGCGGATCTTCTTCTCACGCTCAATGTCAGCGGCTGCAGCGAAGGAACGCACACACTCGTTCCGACACTTGAGCTTGCAAACCATTCGGATTTGCTTTCGGATGCAAAAATACAATGTGATGTCGGCACAATTATCTGTGTGATTTCAAAAGTGCCGGGTGCCTGATCCGTTGTTTGCCGCTCAAAACCGGCAAAGTATCCCAACGCAGCCCAACACAACCAAACACAACCAAATTAATTCGGAAAGTTCCGAAAGCTTAATCGGAACTTTCTCGGATAAGAACAAGAATAGGAAAAATTTTTATGCGACTTGCTGCAACAAACCTCAGCCTGCCTTTCAATGCGGACGAATCCGCACTCATGATGCTGCTTGCATCCGAACTCCGCGTCAAACAGGAGGATATTCAATCACTGCGCATCACAAGGCACTCCCTTGATGCAAGGGATAAAGCCGACATCAGGAGCATCTACTCCGTAAGCTTTGAACTTTCCACCGAAAACGCCAAGCGCGTTGCCCTTTTGGGTCTTAAAAACGTCGGAAAGCTTCCCGAACGTTCCGAGCGCGAACCGGAGCAGGGTACTGTTCCGCAGGATGCGCCCGCTGTTGTTGTCGGACTCGGCCCTGCCGGTCTTTTTGCAGCGCATGAACTTGCCAAACGCGGTTACAAGGTCATTGTTATCGAACGAGGGAAACCCATTGCGGAGCGCAAAGCGGATGTTGAAACGTTCTTTTCCCAAGGGCTGCTGAACACAAACAGCAATGTTATGTTCGGCGAAGGCGGCGCAGGCACTTTTTCGGACGGCAAACTCACAACCCGAATCAAGGACCCGCGTGCGGAGGATGTTATCGACACGCTTGTTAAATTCGGGGCGGACGGCAATATCGCCGTTGAAGCCAAGCCGCATATCGGCACCGATGTGCTTTCGCATGTTGTTGCCGACATGCGAAACGCTCTTCAGAGCATGGGGGTTGAAATACGCTTCAACTCCTGCATGACGGATTTTGACACACGCGACGGACGCATTGTTTCGGTAACTGTTAACGGGAAAGAAAAGCTGCCGTGCTGCGCTGCCGTGCTTGCAATCGGACAGGCGGCACGCGACACATACCGCCTTCTCGTTTCAAAAGGAATCGAGCTTGTTCCGAAACCTTTTGCCGTGGGCGTTCGCATTGAGCATCCGCAGGATTTCATCAATCGTTCACAATTCGGACGGTTTGCGGGACATCCCCGTCTCGGCGCAGCCGAATACAGATTAACGGGCAAGAGCGGCAGCCGCGGCGTGTACACCTTCTGCATGTGCCCCGGCGGCGTTGTTGTTGCATCCTCCTCTGCCGAAAATCAGGTTGTTACAAACGGCATGAGCTATCATTCCCGCAGCGAACGCAATGCGAATTCCGCCGTTATCGTGCAGGTTAATCCCTCCGATTTTGCAAGCGCAGACCCGCTCAGCGGCATTATTTTCCAAGAAAAGCTTGAAAACGCTGCCTTCCGCCTCGGCGGCGGAGATTATTCCGCGCCCGCAATGCGCGTGGGGGACTTTTTGAACAGGAAAAAACCCGAACATTTCGGTTCCGTTGCGCCGACTTACAGGCCGAATGCCGTTCCGCGGGATATTCGCAAATGTATGCCTCCGGCTATTTCAAACGGCATAGAGGACGGAATCCGCGCATTTGCACGGCAGATACATAATTTTGATATGTATGATGCCGTACTGACCGCAATCGAGAGCCGTTCAAGCTCCCCTGTTCGCATTGCAAGGGATGAGAACGGCGAAGCAACCCGGCTTAAGGGTCTTTACCCTGTCGGCGAAGGTGCGGGCTATGCCGGCGGAATCGTGAGCGCGGCGGTTGACGGAATGCGTGCCGCCGAACGCATTATTTCCCGTTTTAAACCCATGCGCGGCTGAAACGGCGGATAAATTGTCCTCCGAAACAAATACGGCAGTGCATCTTTCAATAAAAGCATGGATAAACATATGAAAAAATATCTTATAATTATCGGCAATTTCGGCTCCGGCAAAACAGAGCTTGCTCTCAACATTGCATTTGAAGCCGCCGAAACAAAAAAAGTCACTTTTGTTGACCTTGATATCGTGAATCCGTATTTTCGCTCCACAGAACGGAAAGCGGAACTTGAAGCTGCAGGCATCCGCTTGCTGTCGCCCAGCTTCACCAATCTCGGCGTTGAGGTTCCGAGCCTTCCCGCCGAAATCTTTTCCGCATTCTCGGATAACAGCGACCTTGTTATTTTCGACGTCGGAGGTGACGACACCGGGGCAATTGCACTCGGCCAGTACCACCGTTTCTTCAGCAAAATCGACCGCAGTGCCATTGAGGTTCTGTATGTTGTGAACGCAAGGCGTCCCTTCTCCGCCGAACTCGAATCCAACCTTGACATGATCGAGAAGGTCACGGGCGCGGGACGAATCGAAATCGATGCACTGGTCAACAACACAAACCTTTCGCAGGAAACGAGTGTTCAGGAACCGCTGGACGGCTATAAAATGCTTCGCAGCATATCCGAACGGCTCAATTTGCCCGTGCGTTTCACAGTCGGCGTTGAGCCCGTGATTTCGGAATTTGCACAGTATGCAAAGGAGCACGAACTTGATGAAAACTTTATCGGCACGATTCGGCCGATAAAGCGATACATGCACCGCGATTGGGACAGTTACACAAAATCCGGTCTGTAATGCAATAAAGCATAAATCGGTTTCGCACCGCCCGCAAAGTCTCACGCCCGCAAAACGGCACAGCCGGTTTTATTTGCCATGAATTGCAGCGACAGCCGCCCGGAATCCGTGGGTAAACAAAACAACACCCTTTCCTGCCCTGCTTTGAATGTTGCATTTACGGGTCATCGTGCGGATTCCCTTCCGTGGGGATTCAACGAAAGCTCCGATGAATGTCTTAAGCTCAAAGCCGGTCTTTTGTGCGCAATTCGCTGCGCATATGCCGAGGGAAAGCGCTGCTTTCTGAGCGGAATGGCTTCCGGAGTGGATATCTATGCCGCCGAGGCGGTGCTTCAATTGCGCGAAACACTGCCCGGTATTGCATTAGTCTGCGTTTTTCCCTGCCCGTCCCGCGATTCAAGGTCGGCCGCAATTGCCGCCGCTGCCGATTCGGTTATCGTTCTCAGTTCCGAATACTGCGCCGGCTGCATGAAGCGGCGCAACCGCTTTCTTGTTGAAAATGCATCAATGCTCATTGCGGTCTACGACGGGCGGCGAACCGGCGGAACTTTTCAAACTGTCGGCATGGCGGCACGGCGCGGACTGCGAACCGTCATTTTGAATCCGACAGCAAAAAAGGTTTGACAGCAGCCTGACAAACCTTTGTCAGGTCTCCGAGCAGGGCTTGATTCAGAGCTTGATTCATATGAACATTACCGTTCCGGCAACGGCACGCTGCACGGACAATTGTTTTTAACACCCTGAACAATCTGCCGGTTTGCGGAAGCAAACCTTAAGCGGACTTAATTCGGCTTTTTTCGAAAAAGACCGAATCCGGGTTTCCTCAGGAGTACACAATGCCTTTATTAACAGTACATAATTTAAAAAAATCTTTTGTTACCCGAGTTCTTTTTGAAAACGTATCCTTTGAAGTCGAATCCGGGGATCATATCGGCTTTGTCGGTGTCAACGGCTGCGGCAAATCCACGCTTTTCCGCATTCTTCTCGGCGAAGAGCAGGCCGATGAAGGCACTGTCAACATTCCGGGCGGAACAAAAATCGGCAGCATGAATCAAAATGTTTCTGCCGAAGTCTGTTCCCTGTTCGACTATGTTCTTCAGGTTTTTTCGGAGCTTTCCGCAATTGAGGCTGAAACCGACAGGATTAATTCCGAAATCGCCGCCGCAGGCGGCGATGTTGACCCGAAGCTTATCGAACGGCAGCATGCGCTGAACGAAAAATACTGGGCGGACGGCGGCTCAACCTATCGCGCGCACCCGCTCCACTCTGCTCGGACTCGGGTTCACCGAAGATGAGCTTTCGCGAAGCATAAACTCTTTCAGCGGAGGACAGCGCAACAAGGCTCAGCTTGCAAAGCTGCTGCTTTCCGATGCAAACCTTTTGCTTTTGGATGAGCCTACCAATCACCTTGATATATCCGCTATCGAATGGCTTGAAAACTTTTTGAGCGCATACCGCGGTTCGTTCATAGTTATTTCTCACGACAGGTATTTTCTTGACAAGGTCACGAACCGAACCATGGAGCTTAAGGATCGCAGGCTTTTTATTTCCAAGGGAAATTATTCGCGGCATCTCGAACTGCGAAGCACGGCGCGTGAACTTGAAATGCGGCAGTATCTGCGCACAAAAAAAGAAATCAAGCGCATCGAAGGCATCGTTGAACAGCAGCGGCGTTGGGGACAGGAGCGAAATTTTATTACCGCCGCATCAAAACAGAAGCAGGCGGACAGGCTAAAAGCAACCCTTGTTGAGCCCGAACGCGACAGTGCCTCCATACATTTTCATTTTGAGGCGAAGGAAGTCGGCGGCAACGATGTTCTTGCTGCAAAAAAGCTTGCAAAGTCATTTGACGGCAAGCTCGTTTTCCGCAATGTTGACATGCTGATAAAAAAAGGCGAGAAAGTGTTTTTGCTCGGCGATAACGGCTGCGGAAAAACAACGCTGCTGAATATTCTTGCGGGACGCATGCGCCCGACAGAAGGCAGTTATTACCTTGGTTCTCATGTTGAAGAAGCGTATTACGAACAGACAATGACTTCGCTTGATCCGGAAGCAACCGTTCTGCGCGAAGTTTGGGACAGATATTATACGACGATTTCGCATAAAGATATATGCAACGCGCTTGCGGCATTCCTGTTTCGCGGCGATGAAATTGAAAAACAGATAAAACTGCTCTCCGGCGGCGAAGCTGCGCGTGTTCAGCTGCTTAAACTCATGCTGACGAAGGCGAACCTTTTGCTGCTTGACGAGCCGACAAACCATCTTGACATTGCCTCACGCGAAGCACTTGAAGCCGCACTCGAAGGCTACAACGGCACTATGCTCATCGTGACGCACGACCGTTATCTTGTGAACCGGCTTGCCGACCGCATTCTGCATATGACGCCGAACGGACTTCAGGAATACATCGGCGGGTATGACGACTATATTGCAGCCGTTAACGAAAGCCGCGCACAGGCGGACGAGCAAAAGCGCACTCAATCCCGCAATGCGCTGGATTACCGCGAACGCAAACAGCAGCAGAGCATTCTCAACCGCGCAAAGGGAGAGGCCGCACGCTGCGAGGCTGCCGTTTCAAAGGCTGAGGCGGAACTTGACGAAATTAATGAAGAGCTTGCAAAGCCCTATATCGCTTCAGATTACAAAAAGGCTTGCGAACTTTCTGAAAAAGCTGCCGAAAAAAGGCAGCAGATTGATGAACTTTATAAGAAGTGGGAAGCGGCAGAAGAACGTCTTGCCGAACTGACTTCAGCTGACGACTGAAGCTTGCCGCCCGCTTGTTTAAAAAAACAGACAACCGAAATTTGCACGACATTCGGAGCAGTCGATGACGCGCACGATCTTCATCGTTTTTGCGCAGCTCGGGTTTTCGCATAATACGACCGAACAATTCCGGCACACAGCGTTTTTTGCTGCGGCGGCGAAATGTTCATTTCTGCGAACCCTTCGCGTGATGCTTGCTCGGACGGTTATTTCTGCATCCTGCTTTGCCGTGCACCGAAAGGAGAAAAATTTGGCAAGAAAATCCACAGCACCCCAACTGAAAATCATTCCGCTCGGCGGACTGGGCGAAATCGGAAAAAACATGACTGTACTTGAATACAACGAGGACATTATCGTTATCGACTGCGGGCTTGCGTTTCCCGACGAAGAAATGCCCGGAATCGACATGGTCATTCCCGATATGAGTTACCTTGAGCAGAATGCCGAACGCCTTCGCGCATTCATCATCACACACGGGCACGAGGATCATATCGGCGCAATATCCTATGCATTGGAAAAATTTAAAGTACCCGTTTTCGGAACCAAATTCACCCTTGCGCTGATTGAACACAAGCTGCACGAACATCATGTTGAGGATACATGTCTTGAATGCATCAATGCGGGCGACGTTATTGAAATCGGATGCTTCAAAATCGAATTTATAAAGGTCAGCCACTCCATTGCGGGTGCGGTCGCTCTTGCGGTCACAACCCCCGTCGGCATCATCGTTCATACGGGCGACTTCAAGGTTGACTACACTCCCATCGACAACGAGCCTATCGATATCAACAGCTTTGCGCGTTACGGCACAAAGGGCGTTCTCGCGCTTTTGATGGACAGCACCAATGCTGAACTTTCGGGAGTTACGCCTTCCGAAAAAGAACTCGGCAAAACCTTTGAAAAAGTGTTTACCGAAGCGGAGGGGCGAATCATCGTTGCATCCTTTGCATCCAATGTTTACCGCATTCAACAGGTCGTTGATACCGCCGTGCGGCACAACAGAGTCATCTGTTTCCAAGGGCGTTCAATGGTCATGATAACGAAGATCGCAAAGGATCTCGGATATCTCGAACTGCCTGAGGACAGCGTTGTGGAGCTTGAAAAGCTCAAGAACTACGAGAACAACCGTGTCTGCGTTCTTACCACGGGCAGCCAGGGAGAATCCATGAGCGGGCTTTTCCGCATGGCAAACGCAAATCACAAGCTGATAATCGGCAAAGGCGACACAGTCATTATCTCCGCCTCGGCAATTCCCGGCAATGAAAAAAGCGTCGGACGGGTCATCAACCAACTTTTCCAGCGCGGCGCAAATGTTGTTTACGATAGGCTTGCGGATGTTCATGTTTCCGGTCACGCAAGGCGGGAGGAACTTAAACTTATGTTCCGTCTTTTAAAGCCGAAGTATTTTATTCCCGTTCACGGAGAAACGCGTCATCTCTACCGCAACGCACAGCTTGCCGAAGAAATGGGAATTGACCCTTCACATATTTTCATGATGGACAACGGCAATGTGCTTGAACTCGGCAAACGCAGCGCAAAACTAAACGGCACAGTTCCCTCGGGTGCGATTCTTATCGACGGTCTCGGTGTCGGAGACATCGGCGCGGCCGTTCTGCGCGAACGTCGGCTGCTGTCTCAGGACGGATTGTTTTCCATTATCGTTCCCGTGCAAAAATCCACCGGAGAGCTGCTCGGCATTCCGGAAATCATCACACGCGGGTTTGTTTACATCAAAGATTCCGATGAGCTCATTGCCGAAGCAAAGGAGTTCGCGTTCGACCTTGCATCAAAGCTTGCCGAAAAGCAATCCCGCAAGAGCGACTGGACGGGATTCAAGGCATCCATGAAGAGCGGGATGAAGAGTTTTTTGCTCAGCAAAACAAAACGCACACCCATCATTCTGCCGATCGTTGTTGAAATCGACTGCTGAACAATGTTAAGCCCGTCATCAATTGAAAGGAGGAATCATGAACAACGAAGCCATAAAGCAAAAAACGGACGAACTTGCAGAGCTTCTGCGCAATTCCGACGAACATCGGATTTATCTCGATGCCAAAACACGCGCTTACGGAAACGAAAGCACGCGCCGTTTGCTTGATGAATACCGTATACTGCAAACCCGTGTTCAGGCGGGAACGCTTGCCGGTGCGGATTGCCGCGAGGAAATGACGAAGCTTCAAAAAATGGGCGAGCTGCTTCAGCTCGACTTTGCAGCGTCCGAATACCTGTTCGCCCAGTATGCACTGAATAACGTTCTCGGCGATATATACAGGCAACTTGCCGCCGCCGTTGATGCAGACCTCAGCATTCTTGAAGACTGATATGCACCGCATTTTTGAATGCTGCCCGATATTCGGGCATAAATAAAGAATCCCGAGCCGCGCCCAAACCGTGCGCGGCGCACCGAATAACGCACAATGCATTCGTTTTTGTAAACTTTTTGCGGACAGAATTTGCGTTGTGCGTCTGTTTGGTGTATAATTACTTACGGAAGCATTCGAAAACGGGCCATCACATGCCGCAGCCGATGTTTCAAAGAAGTTTTATGCAGGGTTTATGCAAAAAGCTTTCAGCAGGATTATAAGATTATTCGGAGGAATTCCTTACCATGATGTTTTTTAACAGAAATACGGGGCAAAAATCCCTGCCCAATTATGCCCCCGACAGCGGCGGTGCATCCGGATGGCGCGGACGCAGACAGTCCCGCACGGATGAAACTCGGGATTTTAATATATACGATGGTTACGAAGATGAACCCGCCGAAAATGTCAACCAAAGGAAACGCTCCGAGACCTTCTGGAAAATCTGGAAAATCGTCCGCGTTCCTGTCATCATTGCGGCAAGCCTGTTCATCACTTACATGCTGCTTTCGACCGTCGGCAAAAAAATCTATAACAAATACCTCATGCCCGTTGACCCGAACGACTCCACGCCGATTATTGTTACAATCCCGCAGGGCAGCGGTGCATCCACGGTTGCAAAGATTCTTTACGAGGCCGGAGGCGAGGATTCACCCGGTTTGATTCCGCACAAAGCCGTTTTCAAGATTTACGTTGACTTTATCGGTAAATCCAGCCGCTTGCAGGCGGGAACATATGTTCTTTCCCGCAACATGAGCATTCCTGACATTGTGGATACGATTTGCCGCGGTATGCCGCCGCGAAAAATCATTAAGCTGCAAATTCCGGAGGGACTGACAATCGAAGCAATGGCCGATAAGCTTGTTGCGGACGGAATACTGAAAAGCCCGGACAAATTCCTCTCCCTCTGCGTGACCGGCGAGATGTTTGTTAAGGATCACCCGTTCATCAAAGATATTCCCGCCGATGAAACCGGTGAGCGGCCTTACAAACTCGAAGGATTCCTTTTCCCGGATACCTATGATATTTACGAGGATGCCTCGGAGGAAACAATCATTGACAAGATGCTTGACCGATTTGAGCAAATATTCGGTGAAGTTTACACAGCACGCGCCAAGGAACTGGGCATGAGTATGTACGATGTTGTTACCCTTGCATCAGTCATTGAGAAAGAGGCACGTGTTTCGGATGACTTCTATCGCGTTTCGGCCGTTTTCAGCAACAGGACGAAGGCAAACATGAACCTTGACTCGGATGCAACGCTTGAATACGTTCTTAAAACGGGTTCGCTTCATCTGACCGAAGAGCAGCTTGCAACACCGTCCGGCTACAACACACACATAAATTCCGGGCTTCCGCTCGGACCCGTTTCCAATCCGGGCGATACTGCAATCAAGGCTGCACTCTATCCCAACTCGGAATACATTGCGGATAATTACCTTTATTTCTGCCTTATGGATCCCGACAGCGGCGCGTTGATATTTGCAAAAACGCTTGCGGAACACAATCGCAACGTTGCAAGATACAGCCCGCTCTGGTAACGAATGCAGAATGCTTCGGGTACCCGTTCGGTCAGCGGTTTGAACGCCGTGAAATGCGGCTGCTCATGCAGCGAACCCCGACCGATTAAAAAGCCCGTTCTGAGCCGCAGTGAAACTGCGGCTCAGAACGGGCAAATTTCTGCAAATCATCAATAAGCATCCGGCAAACACACGAATATGAACAGCAAAGAAATATTTAATGGATTTTCGGCGGAAACTTTCCGTTTTCTGCTTGAAATCGGATTTAACAACAATGCAGATTGGTTCGAAGCGAACCGCAAGCGCTATGAGCAATTCGTCCGCGATCCCATGCGGCGGCTTGCCGCTGCGCTGATGCCGACGGCTCTTGATATCGACGGCAATTTTAATCCGAGCATCAATGCTTCCGTTTCGCGCATTCGCCGCGACACCCGCTTCACAAAGGACAAGTCCCCCTATCGAGACCACATGTGGATCGGGTTCAGATATCCGCGCACGCGCATAAGCGAAGGCTGCACGCTCTGGTTTGAAATCACGCCGCACCGATACGATTACGGCTGCGGGTTTTATTCATCAACCCCGGCATTCATGGCAGCATATCGAAAAAAGATACTTGCCGCTCCGATGAAATTTCTCGAGTTTGCACATTCGCTTGAAGCGCGCGGATTTATTTACAGCTGCGAAAGCTACAGACGCGACAGATTCCCCGATGCACCCGCTGAGCTGAAACCCTATCTGAACGTTAAGACTTTTGCGTGGATGAAGACAATTCCCGGGGTCGGCACACTTATCGCGCCGTCGAACATCCTTGATGTGCTGACGGACGAGTTTTCCGCACTCGCGCCGATGTATCACTTTCTCCGCTCCGTGATAAGCGAAAACGTATGATTAATTTCATTGTTATTTTTATACTTCAACAAACTGAACAACAGGTGAAATATGGCTGATAAACAAAGAAAAATTGAACTCCTTGCCCCGGCGGGCAACTGGGAACGTTTCGTGACCGCAATTCAATTCGGCGCGGACGCCGTGTATCTCGGAACAATCGCATTCTCGCTGCGCAACCTTGCGGATAATTTTACGCTTGAACAGGTTGCGGAGGCCGTTAGATATGCGCACGAACGCAGTGTGAAGGTTTACGTCACCGTGAATGCGTTTATGCGTGATGAAGATTTGGAAAATCTGCCCGAAACGATTGCAGCACTTGATGCAGCGGGCGCGGATGCACTCATCATCAACGACCCGTCCGTAATCCGAATTGCAAAACGTGTTGCACCGAACCTCCCGCTTCATCTGAGCACGCAGGCAAACACCCTCAATTCCGAAGCTGCGCTGTTCTGGCATGAACAGGGCATTGAACGCATTGTGTTGGCGCGCGAACTGACGCTTTCACAAATTGCACAAATGCGCCGCAAACTGCCCGAAACCCTTGAGCTTGAAGCATTTGTTCACGGTGCAATGTGCGTGAGCTACTCCGGAAGATGTCTTTTCAGCAATTATATCGACGGGCGCGACAGCAACCGCGGCGAATGCGTTCAGCCCTGCCGCTGGTCATATGAAATCCGCGAACGCGGCAACGACGGCGAATATTTCACCGTTGTTGCGGACAGGAAAGGGAGTTTTATTCTTAATTCACGCGATATGTGCATGGCGGAGCATTTAAACGAAGTTATCGATTCAGGCATTATCAGCCTCAAAATCGAAGGCAGGATGAAATCCATTCTTTACGTTGCAACTGTCGTGAACGCCTATCGAATGGCACTGGACGGATGCGATATGGAGCTTGTTATGAACGAACTGAACCGAATCAGCCACCGTCCGTACACAACGGGCTTCATGCTTGACAACGATGCAATGGGTTCGAAAGCTCCGCTCATGGCACCGGAATCAGGCGGTTATATTCAGGATTATGCAATTGCCGCTGTTGTGCTTGACTATGATTCGGAACGGAAAATTGCTCATGTTGAACAGCGCAACCGCTTCTTTGACGGCGATGAGCTGCATATTCTTGCACCCAAAGATGTTGCCCGCGCATTCCGCGTGAACGGCATACGCAGCGAAGAAGGCGAGATGCAGCAGAGTGCGCCGCATCCCTGTCAAAAGCTGTACATCGGATGCAGTGAACCCGTTGCACCCGGAAGCATTTTAAGAGTTGCAGCGAAAAAGAACCCTGTTTTTTCCGCTTAGTTAAAACGGCAGCCGAATCGCCGCGTTCCCCGGCACTGCGCACAATGCGGCGGCTCGGCTTTGTTGTTTAAGTTCAGCTTTATTGCGGCAGCATTCTACGCTCCGCACCCTTCACATTTCCGTTCAGTATCAGTCTGATTCTTTTCACACTTAAAGCAAGTCTCAGCCCTTCCCCCGCCGCCATTGCGGCAAGGCAGCCGTAAATATGCAGCTGCGGAAGCGCGGCAAACAGATAAATCAAAATCAATTGCAGTCCCTCACTCAAAACGGTGTACGCAAGCACGATTTTCTGCTCCTTTAAGCCGTTCAGTATCGCTGTCGTTACTATTTGAAAATGTATTATGCAGGATTTCAGCGTCAGCAGAATAAACACGCCCCAATCCGGAACGATTCCGAAGAGAAGTGCGGACAGTTTCTTCAGAAACGGCAGCAGCAAAAGATTCGCCGCAACGGCAAAAGTCAGTACACCTACTGATTTTTTGACAATTCTATGCAGATTTTTGTTGTTATTTTGAACCGCCGCAGAAACAGCCGGCATACACACAGCCGCAACCGCACCCGCAAATGCCATCGGCAGCACAACAAGCGGAACCGCAACCGAGTTGAGCACGCCGATTGTTTGCAATGCCGCTTCACGCGAATAGCCGGCAGCATACAGCCGCCCCGGAAGCAGCAGCGCGGCAGCCGATGAAAAAACCGTTCCGAGGACGCTTGTCAATGCGGCCGGCAGCAGTATTTCGCAAAGCTCCGAAAACAGCGCCGAAAACCTCCCCGCAGCGGGCCGGGTATCCGCAGACGTTCGATTTTTCTTTACAAATGTTCTGAAATACGATACGGAAAGGAATCCGACGCTGAAAAACTCACTCAGCACCATACCCGTGATTATAAGCTTCACGCTGAAACTCGGTTCGCCCTGCATTGCAAAAGCACCGTTCGCCGCAAAGCTTTTCAACAGCAGCCAAACAAGAAAAAACCGCGCCGTCTGTTCCGTTATCTCGCTGAAAGCGGTCGTGCGAACGCGTCCCGCCGCAATATGCACGGATTTTAGGATGTTTTCCGTTCCCGTCAAGAATATGCATATCAAAACGAGCGGTATCGCACCCTCCGTTTTGCAGTCTCCTATGAGGCGAAGTGCGATCGACCTGCGCAGTATAAACGAAGGAACAGCGGAAAGCAAAAACAGCACGCAGAACGCAAGCAGTGCACAGCGCGTCAGGGTGCGAATGCCCCGACCTCCCGCTGCATTCAGCCGCGCAGCAACGGTGATGACCGCAACATTGAGCCCGGATATGCAGACGGAAACCGCAATTGAATAAATCTGCATCACAAGCGATTGCAGCCCGAGTGCGGTTGTTCCCGCACAATCCGTAAGCATCATTCTGTACACAAACCCGAGAGCCTGAAGCGCAATGTTCGACAGCGTCAGCGTTATAACACGGCGGGCGTTTATGCCTATACGCCGTTTTGCATTGTTTACCGATAAGGCTTTTCCGTTCGTTCTTTTCATATCTAAAGTCTATTTCCGCCGCAAATGAAAAAGGACAAACGAACGCAAGGAATTTAATATATTAAACCCTGCGCCCCGCTGCGGTGCGGGGTGCAGGGTTCTTATTTTTCCGCCATCGGAATCGGCTTATCTTCCGGGCTTATAGACCTTGTGGCGGAACCAGAATGAATCATCTTTCGTGAGCACAAGAATGTCTATATCGCCGCCGCATGTTGCGGGCTTCATTTCGAAGCGTTGTGATTTTATCGTTGCATCAACAAGAAAATCCGCAAAGTCAATTGCATCCTTAAGCGGCATAAGCACATGGTTTATCATCATCGGTGGATTGCCGTTGAGAAGCTTTGTTATTGCAGCCTGCTCTCCGGACCAGATGGAAGCGTAGCGCATTCTGCCGTTTTCAATATTGCTGCGCTTAATTTCCTTGTTCACAATGTACACAAACGGTTCGTCGTTCTGATAGCCGCAAACAAAGAAATTGACCTGCGGAAAGTATTTAAATGCATATTTATGCAGCTTTTCGGCAACGCTCGTGACATCATCCGCCGATGTGAGTTCGTTGATTTCAAACGTGCGGATATAATCCGAAACATTTTTTCCGTCAAGAATACCTATGCCGCAGGCAGATATGCCCACCTTAACCTTGCTGAGCAGCATTATTTTTTGTGCGCTGTCCGATTGGGATATGATCGTTCCCGCAGGGAAACCCGGCTGCCCCGGCCGGTCCATTCGGTTCAGAATGCGTGTTTCCGTGCCCTGAGCACCGTTCACGGGCTTCACCGCCGTGATTCCGACCGTTTGCCTGCTGTCCGCTGCCATGACGATTCCGTCCGGCACAAATACAGATACCATGATTGACATATGTTTTCCTCCTCTGAATTAAATTCGTTTGTTTTTTAATTAACGGCTCACCGATGCGGAGCTGTTTCGGCGCCGAACAGAGCTGCACCCGCAAGCCCGGCATCATTGCCGAGCAGAGCTTTTACGACAGGCGTCGGTTTTTTGAAAAAGCTGCCTTTTGCAACCCGTTCATTCAGCGGAACGATGAGAAAATCCCCCGCACCGCTCACACCGCCGCCGACGGCAATTATTTCGGGGTCAAGAATATTGATAAGCGACACAAGCGCATTCGACAGATCATCAAGATAGCGATTCCACGCCTCCGTGCATTCAATATCCCCCGCCCTTGCCGCTGCAATGAGCGTGCCGGCATCGTGCAGCGTTTCACCGAGCTTATCACCCGCTTGTTTCTTTTTTTCCGCAAGGCGAAGCGCGTCCCGTGTAAGCCGCGATGCCGCGCAAAGCGTTTCAATGCACCCGCGCCTGCCGCATGTACATTTTTCACCATGCATATCCATTTGTATATGACCGAGTTCAACTCCGAAACCTCTTCCGCCGCAGAAGATTTCGCCGTTCAGAATTATTCCTCCGCCAAAACCTGTTCCGAGCGTTACAAGCAGTGAATTCCGAGTTCCGCGCAGCACCCCGAGTCTGTGTTCCGCAAGAGCTGCCGCATCCGCATCGTTCAGCATTGCAGCGGGCTTGTTAAATGTTTCTTTAACAATTTGCCGAAACGGAACATTATGGAAGCCGAGGTTATAGGCGTTAACAACCGTTCCGTTCTGCGCATCGATACTTCCCGGTATGCAGACGCCGACGGTTTCAATCTGTTGAAAATCCGTTCCGCACCGTGCGGCAGTGTTTTTTGCCAATTCCGCCATGCACTGTGCGGTTTTTTCCGCAGATTGACCGCGAAAAAATGCGCAGGCATCCTTTCCGACGATTTCGAATGTTTCATCATTTATTATACCGCAGGCGATATGCGTTCCGCCGATATCAAAGCCGAGCCTGTACATCCTTTTTCTCCCCGCTGTTCCGCATGATGCCGTTTGCATCATCCTTCAAAATATAGTTTTCAATCAGATATGCAACGCCGTCCTCCGCGCAGGCGGGTATTATAACATCCGCTTCACGTTTCACATCGGGGTTGCCGTCCGCAACCACAGCACCGAGTCCTGCCCAGCGAACAAGTTCAAGATCAAGTGTGTTGTCTCCCGCTGCCGCAACTTCATCGCGGCCGAATCCAAGCCGAGATGCGAGCAGCTCTGCGGCGGTACCCTTGTTTGCACCCAGTCTGTTGAATTCTATAAACCCGGGGGACGACGCCGAGACTTCCACTCTGTTTTCAAAATGCTTTTTAAAAAAAGGCAGGAGTTCCGAAACACGCTCGGGTTCCGTAATGATAAGCACCTTGGGCACATTTTGCCAAATCTTCTTTCGAATATCCGAATCTATCGAATACGGCAGGTTAAGTGCCGCGCAATATGCGCTTGCGTAAGGATGTTCACGCTCATACACAATTCGATCCCCTTGATACAAATGGGCGTGAAGGTTCATATCATCCGCCATTGCAAGAATTTCCTGCACGAAACTATTATCCAGCTCCGTCACAAAAATCGGTTTATCCGTTCTTGTATCGTTTATCACCGCACCCGCATAATTGATAACGTAGGTATCAAGCCCCAGTTCACGAAAAACATGGGAGGAGCCGTAGTACCCCCTGCCCGTTGCAAGCGTCACATACACGCCTGCCTCACGCGCTTTTTGAATCGCTGCCGCATTTTTTTGCGAGATTCCGCCCCCGCGCGGCACAAGAGTGTCATCAATATCAAGAATCAGCATCTTATATTTCATGTTGTTTTTATTCCCCGTTATCGGCATTTCTCTTATTCTCCGCTGCCTGTAGCTGCGCTTTGTGATGTTCCGATTGAACCGCATTCCCCGTTTCGGCCGATGCAGCCGCGCCGGCGGATCCGTTCGAATGGAAAAAATCATAAACGGCCTGTGCCGCGCGGATATTCATCCCCGGAACGGCGCGCAGCTCATCGATTTCGGCTGCCGAAACAGCGTCTATTGTGATGAATTTTTCATACAGCACGCGCTTACGCTTGTCGCCAATGCCCTCAATTTCGTCCAATCGCGAATAAAGCGAATTTTTTGCACGCACGCTGCGGTGATAGGTAATCGCAAATCGGTGCGCCTCATCCCTGATACGCTGCAAAATTTGCAGTGCGGGGCTGCTCCGCGGAAGAATGACGGGCTCCTCCCTGTCGGGCAGAATTATTTCCTCATTTTTTTCGGCAAGACCTATTGCGGAAATATACGACAGTCCGTATTCGTCCAAAACCTCAAGCGCAACATTGAGCTGTCCCCTGCCGCCGTCCACAACCAACAGATCCGGCAGCTCGGCAAACTTTTCGTCACCCGCAAGCGTTCGTTCGAACCGTCTCGAAAGGTGTTCACGCATAGCAAGGTAATCGTCCCCGGCCGTGTCCTGCTTTGTTTTGAAGCGGCGGTACAGGCTTTTTTCCGGTTTTCCGTTGATGAATACAACCATTGAGCCAACGGTGTCCCTGCCCTGAAAATGGGAGTTGTCAAAGCACTCCATGCGATGCGGCAGCATACCGATGCCGATAATGCGGCAAAGCTCGGCCAATGCCCCCTCGGTGCGTTCCCACTCGCGATGCGCAAGTTCACGGCTTCTTGCAAGGGTATGCGCGGCATTCATCTTTGCAAGCTCACATTGCTTAAGCTTCTCTCCGCGTTTCGGCACACGTATTTTAACGGAATGGCCGCATTTTTGGGAAAGGAAAGCTTCAAGCTGCTCACATTCCTGCGGCTCATCGGCAACATTTATTTCATGCGGCATATCGCCTGCATCATGATAGAACTGAAGCAAAAACTGCTCGATAATCTCTGAAAAGCTTTCATCTTCCGCCTCTATTTTGTATCCCTCCGCGCTGATAACGTTCCCTCCGCGAACAAAGAGCCCGTAGGCAAGCGTGCCCAATTCATCCCTTGCAAGAGCAAATACATCATAGCATTTATCTGTTGCGGATGAGGCTATCTGTTTTTCGGAAACGCTTTTTATCGCGCGAATCCTGTCTCGCAGCTGTGCGGCCTTTTCGAAGTTCAGATTTTGGGATTCCTTCTGCATCTGCTCCGTCAGTTTTGCAATATACGGCTTGCAATTGCCTTCAAACAGCGCGGCAACTTCGTTCAACAGCTCATGATACTGTTCCCGCGTGACCTTTCCCGTGCACGGTGCGCAGCATTTGCCGACATGGTACATCAGGCAGGGACGTTCGCCGCGGGCGATCATTCTGCCGATATCGTGTTTGCACTGACGCACCGGAAAGTTCTCGCGAACGGCTTCAATTGATTCGCGCAGCATAAATGAGCTCAGGTACGGGCCGAAATACTTTGCTCCGTCCCTTTTATAGCGTCGGACGATTTCAACCCGCGGGAAATCCTGCCGAAAATCAATTCTGATATACGGAAAATGCTTGTCGTCCTTGAGCAGAATATTATAATAAGGCATGTTCTGCTTTATTAGATTACTCTCAAGATTCAAAGCCTCCGTCTCGTTTGTAACGATTACAAAATCAAAGTCATCGATATTTGAAACCATTGCCCGAACCTTTGCGGTGTGGTTCTTTTGGGATTGAAAATACTGCCGGACGCGGTTTTTCAGGTTCACGGCTTTTCCGACATAAATAAGCTCGCCCTGCGCATTAAACATTTTGTACACGCCGGGTTTATCGGGCAGCAGCTTCAATTTTTCCTGTATTTTTGTGTTCATGAGCTTATTATAAACTTTTTTTCGAAAAATGTGAACCGTTTTGCGTCCTTATTCGTTATATTAGTGAGGTCGATTTTCGGAGCGGCAGTGTTTACTCCGTTTTTCCTCCAGTTAACGTTGTGTTCAAGCTGTGCAGTCCGCTTTTTTGCCGCTCCGATTCAATCGACTTCCGTGACGTGCCGCGCCGCGGATTTGCCTCTCTGCGGCGGCATGGAGAACAGTCATTTTTTCTTTCTTCATATGCCTCGACAAAGATAGACGCGGGCGGTACCGCGTCTTTCTTTGTTTTTTATTCAGTTTTAATTCAATTCATTCCGCAGCGTCCGTCAAAGGCAGTGCGGAAGCTTGAAAGCGAAATTGAAGCTCACCCGTCATTCCCGAAAACTATTTTTCGGAGCTGTTGACTGCAAGCGGTGCACCGTCGCTGTCAAAAGCCGTTCCGGGGAAATCATCGGGCTTGCTTACTTCGTTGATTTTGAACGTCGCAGCAGCAAACTCGAAACTGCCTTTCTCATCTTCCGTTTCTTCGGCGATTTTGATTGCATAGTGCATCAGCTCGTCCATGCTTTCAAAAAGAACATCTGCGAGCACCTTTGCATCAATGCTGCATCTGCCTTCGCAAACTTCGGTAACAAGGCTTTCGTCGCGGGATGTTTCAAAGTCACGTTCCTGAATTGAAAACTTGCCGCAGTCTTCTCCGATGTTGAAATTGATTTTTGCTTCCGGAATTGCGTTTTCGCAATCGGCCTCGGTGCGGAAATATCCGACGGTTCTTTCGCCGGTTACGCCGTTTGCGAGGGTTCTTGTGAGTTTAAGTCGATAAAGTTTCATATTGTACCTCTTTTCCGTGAAATTGAATCATTGATTTTATTTGTAATGAACGGAGCGTGCCGTTTACGCGTGAATACAAATCAGTCGACTTTTGCAGAAGCGACACCGAATCCGCATTTACCTGATGGGGTATTCTTGGGGTGGGTTTGATAAAAAAATGTTGCCGGTTGAAAAGTGAATATTCTGTAATTGTTGAATCTGTGTTTCCGAGAATCGTCGAATGCGGCAGTTTTTGAAGAAAGTTGGTTCATCCTTCAAAAGCTGCCCCGAGTTTTTAAATGTCCAGCGAGCAGAAATGTTCTGCGAGTTCTGCCGCAATGCTTTGGTCTTTCATTTTCGAAAGCGCAGCTTTAATTTCTTCCTTGCGGAAATGCACTCCCGTCAATGCGTTTTCAATCTCCGTTGTCAGCTCGGTGTCGAGACAATCGGAATAGACTTTCGTTTCGCGAATAACGCCGTTGCGCGAATTAAAATAAATCTGAGTATCTCCGAACGAAAAACGCTTGTCGGTTTCAAAATCAAACTGCGGAGTTTTTCCGAAACGCCACTCCCATGAGGCAAGCCTTTCGCGCCTTTCCTCAACTTCCGCAAGCGCCGTTCCGTCAAAAGCATACTCACTCGCCGCGCCGTATTCTTCAATAAAGCTCTCGATAACGAGTCTGCGCATCGCCTCCACCGTGAGTCCGCTTGAAAGCTCGCAAATATTGCACACGCGCGCACGCACGGAATCAATGCCCTTTGAGCGCATTTTTTCCTTTGAAACGCAGAGATAATTTGAAAGCTTCGTCAAGTCGGCGTTCACCAGTATCGTTCCGTGATGTGAACGATTGCCCTTTGCAAGGCTGAACGCATTGCCCGAGAATTTTTTGCCGTCAACGGTAATATCGTTGCGCCCGGACAGTTCAGCCTTAAGGCCGAGTTTTGAAACAGCATTCAAAATAACCCGCATCTGTCGGTTTAAATCATAGTGTTTTTCATCCGTGATGAACGAAAAATTAAGATTGCCGTTATCATGAAAGACTGCGCCGCCGCCGGAATGCCTGCGCACAAGCTGAACACCGTCCGCATCCATGTTTGCAATGCTGCATTCCTTCCATGCATTTTGGTTTCTGCCGATAATAACGGCATTTTTGTTTACATAGAAGTATAGAATAACATCGCCTTTTTTGTTGTTCTCAAGGAAATAGCCGTCCCTTGCAAGGTTCAGCCAGCCGTCACCCGTCGGGGCGGAATAAATATAGTTGCTCATTGTTTGTTTTATAATCGTTTTCAACGCTGCCGAAACGCACGGTCGTTCATGCATTCCGTGCAGCTTACCAAAGGATTATTCCGCAATTTTTCCGCAGCATTTTTTGTATTTTTTGCCGCTGCCGCAGGGACACGGATCATTCGGACCGATTTTCTTTTCGGTGTTTCTGAACTGTTTGGATTCACGCCACTGTTTTGTTATCTCGCGGCGGCGTTCCGAAGAAAGCACGCCGTCCCATTCGCGAAGATTGTACAGCCAATCGGCCTTTGCTTCATGCATGTTGAAGTAAAGCTTTTCAAAGTCGATATCGAGCTTGATTTCCGTATCCTTTTCAATTTCTTCAAGGGGCAACTCGCTGCGAAGGCTTGTGTTGATGCCGTCGATAAAGCCGATAAAGATTTCGGCGGGCATTCCGAAAAATTGCGCAAGCTCCTCTTCGCGGCCTGCATACTCCGCTTTGTGTGCGGAAAGAATTTTTTTGTATACTTCAGTCTCCGCCTTAAAATAGCCGTCCCAAAACCTGCGAAGCTCCGCCTCGCTTGTGTGAGCATTTATAAGCTCCTGCCACTGTGAATATAAACTCATTGTTTTCTCCTGAATCATTTTAAATAAACTGTCGAACCCGAATCAATCGGTGTTTAAATCCGACTTTTTTCGGTGGGTTCGGCATCGAGAACGCTGGTGCAATGCGGGCAGCGAACGGCATCATCCGCAATTTCCATCTTGCAGTAAGGACAAATTCTGGGCTCTTTTGCAGGCTCCGCTTCCTCGGGTTTTTTGCCGAGTTCCTTAAGCTTGTTAATGAGCTTGACCATAAAGAAGATTACAAGTGCGATAATGAAAAAGTTGATTATTGACGCAAGGAATTTGCCGTAGCTGAGCACGGTTGCGCCGGCCGCGGCAGCATCCGCCGCCGTCATTCCGGAAAGATCAACGCCTTCAACGCCCTTGAGGACGATGAATTTCGTGCCGAGATCGGTTGTGTCAAAAATCAGTCCGAACAAAGGCATGAAGACATCGTTGACAATTGAACTTACTATTCCGTTAAATGCGGCGCCTATCATAACACCGACTGCCATATCCATCACGTTGCCTTTGAATGCAAACTTTTTAAATTCAGACCACATAACAGCCTCCCGTATTTTTGGATGCAATAAATATAACCCAAATCGAACGTAAATTCAATAGCTGTGAAGAATATAAATCAAAATTGAATGTTAAAAAGAGAAAAGGGGACCGATATCCCCTCTTCTTAACACAACGTTAATACATGCCGCATGTATTCACGTCACGTGAACATACGCAGCGCGGCCGTTCCGCATTATTAAAAAGTATTTTACAGTCTGTTCAGTTGAATCGAAATGACAGCCGCCGCAACTGCCGCCGCAAGCAGAGCCATTCCGACGGCAGCACGAAAACGTTTAAATTTGAGACAATGAACGATGTATGCAATGTTATAAGCTGCGCATACCGCGGCAGGAATCCAAATCATGTTTTTTCTCCTTTTCAACAAAATTCGAGAGGCTGTTATTGTCTTGTTTCGGCAATGTATTCGTCATCCAGTGTCAATTTAACAATAAATTCCGCATCGAGCTCCGGATAGATGGATTTCCAGTTTAGATTTTCCCACGACTCCACGCTGCCGAATTTTTTTGACGCATATCTTCCGAACCCCATTGCATCGCAGCCGCAGTCGCGGCAAAGTTTGAACACCCGCGCAAGCTCGGTTTCAAAATACCGTTCCAGTTTCTGCTGCATTCCGCTTCGCCATTCCCTTCCGATTCTGCCCGACTTATCCTGTCCGACAGTCAGCGAGATTTCATATTCCGCTTTTGCGGAGGGGGCACCGTCAACATTGACCAAAATGCGTTTTTTTTCAAGTTTTGCAATCAGCGCTGCACGCTCCGCACCGTCGGGCTCACCGTAATCATACATTATTGTTCCCGATTCGAAATCGCCCTTTCCGATATTCATGAACTGAGTGTCATCCGCATCAAGCCACCCTTTCATAACCCATCCGTCGAACAGCGCGGCGCACATTGTAAGCCCCTTCATTCCGCCCAGCCTTGCGCCCTTCTCGGCATCCGCCAAAGGATTTTCGCCCTCGGTCGCAGTATTTTTCTGTTTTGTATCCGTAACAACTTTCGGATCGTAAAAGCCCATTGGCAGCACGGGATCAAACCTTCCGCCGCCGCACGCTTCAAAGCAGCGCGCAGCATTTATCACCGCAACGCGCCCTGTTTTGCGCGCATCGTTAATCATGTCGTCCTGCAATGTTGAAAGGTTCGCGTTATTGTTTGCACTCAGACCGCCGAGGTATTCACGAACGCTGCAATGCGTCACCTGAACCATTGCGGAGGTTCGTATTCGCAGTGTGTCAAACGAAAGTCCCAAAAAATCCGGTATCATGCCTTTTCTTGCAAGCTCCTCACCAAAAACGAAAACATGCGTTCTGGTAAAGCTCAGTTCGTACGACACACCGTAGCTTATTTTGTTTATCGCATCAAAAAGGTTTTCGGCCTCCACCGAAAGGACTATCGCGCCGCCTTCATTCTCATCGGAGGCATTTGAACTTTCCCTCTGGAGCTCGAGAATCACCTCATATTTCTCTTTTTGACCTATGTCAGCACCGACCGTAACAACATAACCGTAGTTATCAAGGCTCACCGGATTGAGGCAGCCGCAGAGCGGAAGCAATGCCGTGCAAACTGCCGCAGTCAAAGCCGTCAATGCCGCAGTGCGCAACAGTGATTTTTGTTTATTTTCGTGCCGCTGAGTTTGTTTCATCAGTTTTTCTCCGTTTCTTTTTATGCTAATTGCTAATGTAAAATTCAGGAATGTTTTCTCCGTTTTTTCGCCGAAACGGCTCCGATGAAAGCCGCAAGCGCGGTCGGCACGGCAATGAAGATGAAGCCGTACTCGGCATTCGCTGCGCGAGGGTCGGGAAGAAAGCGCATAATTCCCTCAAAATCAATGATTATCAGCAGTCCGACAAGCAGAACATTCGAACTCAGCACCGGCCGAATATCACGAACGCCGAAAACCTGCGAAAACAGCAGCGAAGCCGAATAAATATAGAACGAACCCGTCAGCATGCCGCCGGTGAGCCACGCAATGTGTGCAAGTTTATCCATGCGCAGCAAATGCGTTTCAAGACTCTTAAGGTTGTTGATTCTGAACAGCGGCATAAAAAGATCACCGAGCTCCGTGTAAGTGAACGCAAGGCTTACCGCAAGTTGTGCAGCCGCGCAGACGGCAGCGGAGATTAAGGCGGCAATGACTCCTGCTTTTTTCGCGTGATGCGTTCCCTGAAGGCCCGTACATGTTATCAAAAGCGACAGCAGAGCCGGCAGGAACGCACCCGACTGTGAAAAAGCCTGCCGTGTCAACAACCCGATATTGCTGCCCGGAAACGGATACAATCTGTACGTTTCGAACTCACTTGATGCCGTCAGAATCGAAACAGCAAGCACAATCAGCAGCAGCAAAGCGAAGCATTTTGCCGTCCGTCCTATGGTTTCAAAACCGAGCCATGCAACAAAAAGCACCGTCGGAAGCACATACATTGCAAGTTTGCCGTAGCCGATGCCGTCGAAAAACAAGCCGTGCATCGCTTGGATGAACCCGCTGAGCGGTGAGTATGCCGCAGCGAGCAGGCAAAGCATCAGCACAAGTGTGACCGCCGTACCGATCGTTCCTCCGAATGCGGACAGAATGAGTTCCGAAAGATTTTTTGCCCCGCTGCGCCGCATTGCCGCAAGCACGATGATAAAAAAAACGGTTGCAATGATTCCGCCGGCAGGAAGCGTGATATAAGCCGCACTGCCGCAGGCGCAGGTATTTTTTGTGTCAAACGCGAATAACCCGCTCGTACACATTGCAATTGCCGCAATCGATATGCCCTCGCGAACACCGATGCGCCCTTCTCTGAGATTCATAAGCCCCTCCCGAAAACCGTTTTCGAAAGTCGGTTTTTGAATTTCCGTTTAACGGCAAAACCCTGATTCGAACTCATGCGCTTATCCACGCATTTAAAACAGCGTTTCAAAAATTTTTTCATGATTTTCCTTCCTGTTTGGGCAGCGTATCTCCGTGCGTATTCATGTAATCCTCCGCTCTGTGATGCATTCCGAGTTTTCCGCGAATAACGAACGGCCGTTTCGAGAGCGTTTTCGGTGCAAAAGGCGCAAGGAACGGAACGCCGAACGATTTCATGTTTGCAAGGTACGCCGTAAACACAACCAGTGCCGCCGCAAGTCCGAGCAGCCCCCCGAGCCACGCCGCAATTACGAATGCGATGCGGAAATACGATGCAGCGATTTGTGTTGAATAATCCGGAACGCAGAAGTTTCCGAGTCCCGACAGGGCAACGATGATGAGCATTACGGAGCTTGCAAGATTCGCTGCCACCGCCGCCTGCCCGAGTATCAATCCGCCGATTACGCCGATCGCCTGCCCGATGCTGCCGGGAACGCGCATTCCCGCTTCCCTTATCAACTGAAAAACAAAAAGCAGCAGCAGCATTTCAAACGGGAGCGGTTCAAAAACCATCTTTCGCGACTGTATGACGGTGCTCAGCACTTCCGTTGAAAGCAGCCCCTGATGATACAGCGCAAGCGCAACAAAGTATCCCGGCAGCAAAAGCGAAATCAGAATTCCCGCATAACGCACGATGCGCAGAAGTGTTCCGAGAGGCTTCCGCATGTAAATATCCTCCGGACTGTTCATGAGCGCGGAAAGCGTTATCGGCATGATAAGCGCGAACGGGCTTCCGTCCGCAATTATTGAAACCGCGCCCTGCATTATGAAGGATGCGACCCTGTCCGGCCTCTCGGTTGCGAGTGTTTGCGGAATCGGCGAGAAGCCGTCACCCTCAATAAGCTGGTCAAGCATCCCGGTATCTATGATCGTGCGCGCGTTCACCTTTGCCAGCCGCCGTTTAACTTCCTCGATAAGTGTGCGGTTCGCGACGCCGTCCCGATACATAACGGCAATTCTTATATTGTTATCGCACCCGGCGGGACGAAACTCAACAACAAGATCATCCGAATGAATGATTCGTCTGACAAGCGTTATATTCGTTCTCAGGTTCTCCGTGAACCCTTCCTTCGGTCCGCGCACGATTTTCTCATTATCCGTTGTTGAAACGCTGCGTTTTTCAAACCCGCGGGTCTCCGGAATAATTGCTTCGGATGCACCCTGCACGAAAAGGGCGGCTTTACCGTCCGTTATTGCCGTTATAACAAGGTTAAGATCACTTTCCGTACCTATTTCGCTGACTTGCAGGATATTATTGATTATGCCTTCGCTGCTTGTATCCGCATCCTGCTTTGCCGTCATTAACGGACGCATTATGAAATCCGCAATCGTTTCATCGCTTGCCATTCCGTTCATATACACAATCAATGCGGATGTTTTCCCCGCAATATTGAGCCGGCGGAAGATAACATCGGTGTTTATATCCGCACGGAACACATTTCGAAGCTCCGCTTCCGCAGCGTTTATATCCGCAGGCACGGGGCGAAACTCGGGTTCCCCCTGCGGTGCAATATCCTTCCAGCCGCCGAAGCTTTTCGGCTCCCCCGCTTCACGTTCGGTGAGTTCATATCGCATATCGTGCCTGTCAAAGGCAAAAAAACGCTCCAACCTGCCGCAAATGCCTTCCCCGCCCCGGTCGCTTTCATGATTGTTTGATTCGTTATTTGATTCGGGTTTCATAAGCTTCTCCGCTCCCTGATTCATTCGTGTTTTCCGTTTTTCCGAACTGACACCGTTCCGCGCCGTTTCGCCCAATGCATACGCAAGCGTCGGATTTTACGCAGAGAACGTTTTGTTCGGCCTTTCCCGATTTAGCTTTTCTCCGCTTTGTTCCGTTTATGCAAATTACGCAAATCCGTGCCGCGGCCGCAAATTTCGCGCCGTTCGGAATGTTTCCGACGGTCCGCTTCATATAATCAAAACGGAAACAATCAATCAGACGGAGGATCTGCAATGAAAATAATGGTAATATCCAAAAAAACCCTCATCTGGGCGGCAACGGTGCTGCTTGTCATTGTTGCCGCAATTGCATTTGCGGTCTTTTCCGGCAGGGACAGCGGCGCCGAACCCGACCGTCCGACCGGAGGCAAACCGCAGTCGAGCCTTAATCTGCCGGGTTCGGCAGCGGGCAGCGGTGTTGAACAGTATGAACTTGAAGTGCTTGCGGGGTTGATGAAGGAGCTGCCCGTTTACAGCGTTTCGCGGAGCGACAAGCGCATCGCGCTTACAATCGACGCTGCATGGGAGGATGACAAAACGGACTTTATTCTTGATACCCTGAAGGAATACGACATCAAGGCAACTTTTTTCCTTTGCGGCTTCTGGGTGAACGACTACCCCGACAAGGTGAAGGCAATTTCCGATGCCGGTCACGAAATCGGCAATCACTCCCTCACCCATCCGCACATGAGCAAACTTTCGCCCGAGCAAATGAAAAGTGAACTTTCACAGTTTGACAATCTGCTTGAACCCATCATCGGCAGGCGAACAAAGCTTTTCCGCGCACCTTACGGCGAATATGACGACAGAGTTATAAAAACCGTTCGTGAAGCGGGTTACGAGGTCATTCAGTGGAATATTGACACCGTTGACTGGAAACCGGAGCGTTCCGCGCAGACGATTCTTGACACCGTGCTTCCGAAGCTTTCGGACGGTTCGATCATCCTCTGCCACAACAACGGCTATAAGATAGAGCAGTATCTTCCGACGCTTATTGAGTCCGCACTTGCTCAGGGATACAGCTTTGTTACCGTCAGCGACCTGCTTTTGGACGGCGAAACCCTTATCGATGTGAACGGTGTGCAAAAACCGGCTCAATGATGCCGAACCACCGCAATATCGTACGACACTGCGGCAGGGGTGGTTTATGTTCACCCCCGCCGTTTTTTGCTTATTTTTATTTATATTATGTATTTTTGCACAAAAATTTTTAAACGATTCCGATTTTGATTAAAAAGACTTGATAAAAAACACCCGTTGACGTAAATTATGGTTTTAAATAAATTAAATCCGCATCACCCTGTGTTATAATAAATCATTGTGGATACTGCCCGGGACGCTTCATATGCGGTGCGTTTTTTTTGCTGCATTGAGCGTTTGCTTGGATGCTATCCCTCAGGAAAAAGCCGGAAAAGTCTTTTTTGCGGCGCAGAAGCTCCGCTTTGCGGGCATTGCTGCAAAAATTTTAATCGGCGTTTTCTCGGCACACTAATCGGACAGAAGTACCGATGCAGATATATTTGGAGGATTATATGTCAGAACTCACAAACATTGAAAACGGCAAAGTCAAGCTCAGCCTCAAAATCCCCGCAGAGGATTACCGCAGAGCATTGGAAAGTGCGTACCGCAGGACCGGTGCACATTACAACATTCCCGGTTTCCGCAAGGGCAAAGTGCCCCGCAAGGTTATTGAAGCAACCTACGGCGTGAACGTTTTTTGGGATGAGGAATTCGATTCACTCGTTCAAAGCGTTTATTCCGATGCGCTTGCCGAACACAATCTCGTGCCCGAGATTCAGCCGAACATTGAGTTCACCGAAGTATCCGAGCAGGACGGCGTCAGCTTCACCGCGGAAGTTGTTCTCCACCCGACGGTCAAACTCGGCCAATACAAGGGAATAGAAGCACCCGTTATTGAATATAATGTTACGGACGAAGAAGTTTCCGCAGAGATTCAGAAAAAGCTCAACGAGATGGCAACCGAAGCAGCCGTTGAGGATCGTCCCGTTCGTCAGGGCGATATCGTAACCCTCGATTTTGCGGGATTCATGGGCGATGAGCAGTTCGAAGGCGGCACTGCCGAAGGCTATAAGCTCAAAATCGGTTCCGGCTCCTTCATTCCCGGATTTGAAGAGCAGATGGTCGGCATGAACATCGGCGACGAGCGTGACATCAACGTCACCTTCCCCGAGGATTACCATGCGGAAAACCTTGCGGGCAAGCCCGTTGTTTTCAAGGTCAAGGTTCACGCAATCACCGAAGAAAACGTTCCCGAACTGAATGATGAATTCGTTCAGGATATTTCCGAATGCTCCACCGTTGACGAATACACCGCTTATGTTCGCGGCGATCTTGAAAAGCGCGCCGCCGAAAGAGCAAAGAACGAGCGCACCGACCTCATCCTTCAGAAAGTCATCGACAATGCGGAAGTTGAAATTCACGGCGATATCGTCTCCGCAGAGGTTGACATGCAGATCGACAGGTTCGACAAGCAGCTTCAGTCCTTCGGCGCAGATCTCAAGAGCTACCTTGAATACGCACACCTTTCCATTGAAGATATGCGCAAGGATTATGAGCAGGCCGCTCAGCGTCAGCTCAAGTCCCAGTACGTTATGATGGCAATCATCGACGCGGAAAAGCTCGAGCCCACCGACGAGGATTTCCGCGAGGTTATCGCAATGAGCGACACTGCAAAGCAGCAGCATTGGGATGACGAAAAAATCGATGCCGAACTTAAGGACAACCGCATGAAATATGCCGTATCCGCGCTTTACAACGCCGCAGTCAAAATGCTTGTTGCAAACGCCGTTGTTCCCGCAGCAGCTCCCGCGGAAGAAGCACCCGCAGCGGAATAAATCCTTTACGCGGAACAAAGCGGCCGCTTCGGTCGGCGGATGATTCAATTCCATTGCCGAAGCTGACGGAACACAGCTTTTTCGGCTCCCGGGGATACGGAAAACATCGGTCGGTTGACTTCAGCCGACAGTTTTCGGGCATTTGCGGGAGCCTTTTAAAACCCGAGCATGATACTTGCATCTGCCGCATCTGCCGCAAATGCTTGTTTCGTGCGAAGTAACTCTTTCAACTTGGCGCACACGGTCGGCCCGTGCACCGCACAAAAAACTTTTATTTCGGAGGTCAACATGAGCAGCTTAATTCCCATCGTTGTTGAACAAACCAACAAAGGCGAAAGGTCATACGATATTTATTCCCGTCTGCTGAAGGACCGCATCATCTTTTTGGGCGGCGTTGTGGATGACGACACCGCCAACCTTATCATTGCGCAGATGCTCTTCCTTGAAGCGGATGACCCCGACAAGGACATTTATCTTTACATCAACAGTCCGGGCGGCAGCGTTTCCGCCGGCATGGCAATTTACGATACCATGCAGTATATTCGCTGCGAAGTTTCCACGATCTGCATCGGAATAGCCGCTTCCATGGGCGCATTCCTGCTTGCTGCGGGCGCAAAGGGCAAGCGCCGCTCCCTGCCCAACAGTGAGATAATGATACATCAGCCCTCCGGCGGCGCACAGGGGCAGGCATCGGATATTAAGATTCATGCCGAACAGATCCTGCGCATTCGCAAAAAGCTGAATGCTATACTTGCCGCGCGCACAGGCCAGCCCGTTTCCCGCATTGAACTTGACACCGAGCGCGACAACTATATGACCGCCGACGAAGCTCTTGCATACGGGCTTATCGACGAAATCGTTCAGCCCAAGAGATAAAATCATTTTTTGCGGCCGCAGCCGCTGTTCAATGCGGAATGCTCATATTGATTTTGCGTTAAGCCGAAGCAGGCTCGGACGAAACGGTCTTTCATGCAGTGGCTGAAGGTTTAATCGGAGCTTTTCGGAATAAATGCTGATTTGATTATTCAGCATACCCCCTGAAATAACACGCCTGTTTTTCAGGCGTTTCGTAGGAGAATATTAATCAGAATGGCAAAACACAGTGACAACGATACAATCAAATGCTCTTTTTGCGGAAAAAGCCGCGATGAGGTAGATCGTATCCTTGCCGGCCCGGGCGTTTACATTTGCAACGAATGCATTCAGCTCTGCCGGGAAATTCTTGAAGAGGAGCCTGCCCTTGCCGACACGGATGCGGCGGAAGCTCCGCACGAACTGCCGAAACCCGTTGACATCGTAAAAACCCTCAACGATTACGTTATCGGCCAGGATCATGCAAAGCGCGCACTTGCTGTTGCGGTATATAACCACTACAAACGCATTTATGCCAAGGAAACAAAGACGGATGCCGAACTCGGCAAGAGCAATATCGTCATGCTCGGACCGACCGGCTGCGGCAAAACCCTGCTTGCGGAAACGCTTGCAAAGGTGCTTGACGTTCCGTTTGCCGTTGCGGATGCAACCGCACTCACGGAAGCGGGTTATGTCGGCGAGGATGTTGAAAACATTCTGCTCAAGCTTCTGCAAGCCTGCGACTATGATGTTGAGCGCGCACAAAAGGGCATTATATACATCGATGAAATCGATAAAATTGCCCGCAAGAGCGAAAACCCGTCCATTACACGCGATGTATCGGGCGAGGGTGTTCAGCAGGCTTTGCTGAAAATTCTTGAAGGCACCGTTGCCTCCGTCCCCCCGCAGGGCGGCAGGAAGCACCCGCATCAGGAGTTCATTCAGATAGACACAACAAATATCCTGTTCATCTGCGGCGGCGCATTTGCGGGAATTGAAAACATTATTCAAAAACGCACGGGCAAAAAGAACATGGGCTTCGGTGCGGATATTCGCTCCAATATCAAAAAGGATATCGGCGAAACCCTTAAGGACATCCTGCCCGAGGATCTTCTTAAGTTCGGACTCATTCCCGAATTCATCGGCAGGGTTCCGATAATCGTGACGCTTGAACAGCTTACCGAGGAAGCGATGATAAGCATCCTTACCCAGCCCAAAAATGCGCTTGTAAAGCAATACATGCGCCTTTTCGAAATGGATAATGTTGAACTTGAATTCGACGAAGATGCACTTAAAGAAATTGCACATCTTACCATCCTCCGCAACACGGGCGCAAGAGGACTGCGTGCAATTCTTGAAGACATCATGCTCCCCGTAATGTATGAAATTCCTTCCCGTGAGGACGTTGCAAAGGTCATAATCACCAAGGATGCCGTTCTTAAGCATTCAGAACCGATTCTTGTGCTTAAGCCCTCCGAGCCGGAAGGAAAAACGGCATAACAAAAACAAACATCGAAATTCATCGGCGGCGGGCAACTGCCGCCTTTGGTTAATTGACCGCTCATTAATTGCTTCAGGAGAATTTTGATATGAAAATTGTTCGCTTTCGCTTAAAGCCCGAAGCCGAAACCTTCTACGGCGTACTTGACGGACTGAGCATAAAAAGGCTCTCGGCAGAACCGTATGACGGGCTGCATTTTACCGGAGATGAATATGCTGCCGACAGCGTTATTTTCGATGCACCGTGCGAACCTTCGAAAATTGTTGCCGTCGGAAAGAATTATCGCGCCCATGCGGATGAAATGGGCGAAGGGTTTCCCCCGGAACCGCTGCTTTTTTTGAAGCCGTCAACAAGTGTCATTGCCTGCGGAGAGGCCGTCATTTACCCCGAAATCAGTCATAGGCTCGATTACGAAGGCGAGCTTGCCGTTGTCATCGGCAAACGGGCACATAACGTTCAAAAAGGCAGCTCAGCCGAGTACATTTTCGGTTATACCTGCCTTAACGACGTCACTGCACGCGACATTCAAAAGTCCGATCCCCAGTGGACGCGCGGCAAGGGCTTTGATACTTTCTGCCCGACAGGGCCGTATATCGAAACGGAGTTCAGCCCCGAAACCGCGGAGATAACAACGCTGCTTAACGGCAAAATCGTTCAGCATTCACCCGTTTCCGCCATGATGCACGGTATCGACAAGCTGATTTGTTACATCACTCAATGCATGACACTGCTGCCGGGCGATATTATTGCAACGGGTACGCCTTCGGGCATCGGCTCCATGCAGCGCGGCGACACGGTTGAGGTTCGCATCACGGGACTCGGCACTCTCCGCAACATTGTTCGCTGAATATGCCTGCATTGCGGGCGCATGTTTCGAGGGCATAATACGCATTATAAAGGATTTGACTTACGGAACCGTTCGTGACCAAGCGGTTCCGTAAATAAAAGGTAAAAAATGGATGGACTCACTCTCGCCCGCTCCGTGGCGGAAATTCAATGCCTTGCCGGCGGAAAAGTTGAAAAGATTCAGCAGCCCGAAAAGGATGAGCTGCTTTTTGTTGTTCATTCCTGCGGAAAAAACGAAAGGCTGCTTATCTCCGCTTCACCGGAAAATTGCCGCATTCAACTGACGGAAGCAAGACCCGCCTCGCCTGTTGATGCACCGATTTTTCTGATGCTGCTGCGCAAATACCTGCTTAACGCAAGGATAAATTCGATTCGTCAGCCGAATTCGGACAGGGTCGTTGTGGTCGAATTCGAAGCTTTGAATGAGCTGCGTGACTGCACTCGTTTCTTTCTGCATTGCGAAATTATGGGCAAGCACTCAAACATCATACTTGTTGACGGGAACGGGCGCATTGTGGATGCTGTTCGCCGAGTTTCGCCGTCAATGAGCAGCGTGCGTCTTATTCTGCCGAAGCTTGAGTATTCCGCGCCCCCCGCACAGGACAAGCTTGACCCCGCAAAGGCTGCGGCGGAGGATTTTTTGAACGTGCTTTCGGATGCACCGCGCCCCGACAAGGCACTTTCCGCTGCATTTTTCGGACTTTCGCCGTCAATTGCAGCACTGCTTTTTGACAGATGCGCCGCCGAAGCAAAATCGCGCCCCGTTCATTCGGATGCAATCGAAACCGTTTCCGATTGCCTTGCGGGTTTTTACCGTGACCTTCTTAATGCGCGAACCGTGCCCTGCATTGCATTGCTTCCGAGCGGCGGGCGAATTCTGCTGCCGTTCCGCCCATTCGGGCTTGAATGCCGCGAGTTTTCGACACTCGGAGCAGCGGCGGACGAATTCTACCGTTCCCGTGCCGAAAACGAAAGCATAAAGCGGCGAACGGCGGCCGTTGAACGAGTCATTTCCAATGCTGTTCAGCGGCTTGAACGCAAGATCGAGAAATTCAACCTTGCAATATGCGACGAAGCGGAACTTGAGAAACTTCGGCATTTCGGCGAATTGCTGACGGCAAACCTTCACGCGCTTCCGCCGCGCGCCGAAAATGCAAAGGTGCTTGACTATTATCGTGATCCTCCGGAATACATCGTTATTCCGCTTGACAACTCCGTTTCGCCTGCGGATAATGCACAAAAGTATTATAAGCAATACCGCAAAGGCAAGGTTGCACGCGAAACAGCCGTTGTTCAGCGCGAAACAGCCGTGGCCGAACTGAGCTATCTCCGCGGGCTGCACTGCGATCTTTCAAACTGCGCTTCCGAATCCGATTTGAACGAAATTCGACAGGAACTTGTTGAGCAGGGTCTTATACGCGACAGCTCCCGCCGCAAAGCGGAACGCGGCAAACCGAGTAAAAACGGAAAAGGAGCAAAAGGTTCAAAGCTCCCCCCGTCACGCCCGCATAAGTATCTTTCCTCCGACGGCATCGAAATCTTTGTCGGCAAGAATAATACTCAGAACGATAGGCTGACGTTCAAACAATCCGCGCCCGAGGACACATGGCTGCACACCAAGGACATTCACGGTTCGCATGTGATCATCCGTTTCGCAGGTGAAATACCTCCGAAAACCCTCGAAGAAGCGGCTGCACTTGCCGCTTACCACTCGCAGGCACGCGGTTCATCCGCCGTTCCGGTGGATTACACCAAGCGCAGGTACGTCAAAAAACCGAGCGGTGCAAAACCCGGTTCGGTTATCTATACAAATCAGCGCACGTTGATAATCACGCCCGATGAGGATATGATAAACTCGCTTAAAAAGCTGAATTGACGAACGCCGACTGAATCGGCAGGAGCTGTGTCGGTCTGACACTGCACCTGCCGATTGTTCAAAACAGGTTACGCAAGCATATTCCGCACCTGCTCGAGATTATTCCCGAACAGTGCGGAATTTATTGCATTTGCAATTATTCCCGCCATATCCTCAACGATAACGTCTATATCCTTCGGCGTAACAATAAAATCACCCATATGCTTTGCAATGACCTGCTCCGCAAGCTCTCTGAGCCTTTCCTCATCGCCGTGAAGACCCGTTTCGTCCGCAATGAGACTTATTGTATCCTGTGAAATCGTACTCGCATAAACAACGAGAGGAACACCGACGGCAATAACCGGAACACCGAGGTTTGCGCGGCTCAAATCCGCTCTTGTGTTGCCGACCCCGGAACCCGGGCTTATGCCTGAATCCGAAAGCTGTATGGTTGTGCTTATCCGCGCCGCGCGCCTTGAGGCAAGCGCATCAACGGCAATTATCAGATCCGGCTTCACCTTGTTCGCAACACCGAACACAATATCCATCGTTTCAACGCCCGTCACGCCCAACACGCCCGGAGCTATTGCGCACACACTCGGAATATCAAAATCAAATGCTTCCGGCATGTGCTCCTTGATATGCCTTGTTACAAAAACCCGCTCTGCAACACGCGGGCCGAGGGAATCAGGCGTCACTCCGCGATTGCCGAGGCCGACAACAAGCACAGTGCCGCTTTTGAGCTTTGTTTCAGGCAGCGGGATTAACTCTGAAAGCTCGCGCCGCAGGCATTGCGACACATGCGCAAACAAATCAAGCGGACGCTGCGTCAGAGCCTCTGCATCAAGCGTGATGTATTTGCCCTGCGCTTTGCCGAGTTTATGTGCCGCAGTATCGCTCAATATCTCAATGCGCTTAATCTTTATTTCACCGTCATTCGTCTCCTCTTCGCGAATGCCTTCAATATCCGGGTTAAGTTCCCGCATTTCCGCTGCAAGATCTGTATATATTCCCATTTTGCCCCCAATATAACTGAAATCAAATGCCTCACGCGCAATCGGGATTTTAAGCTGCCGAAAACTTCTCCCTGCTTTATCAGTAACCCGACCTGCCGGCAATTGTCCTGAATTATTCTGCACAATGCAAAGCGGGATTATGAACAAAAATGCTTTCAACACATAATATATTGATTTTCCCTCCATATATTGCAAAAAAGGCTTGCATCTTGCGCAACATGGTGATATAATTAACTTTGTTCGAGTATTTAAAGGAGGTGAACCGATTTGGCAAACATTAAGTCAGCACTGAAGCGCGTTAAGGTATCCCGCGAGCAGAATCTTCGCAACCGCATGATCAGCTCCGCAGTCAAAACCGCTATCAAAAAGTTTGACAAGGCTTTGGAGTCTAAAGACGAGGCTGCTATTGAAGAAGCATACACCGCCGCAGTCAGCAAGGTAGACAAAGCTGTCACCAAGGGCGTTATCCATAAGAACGCAGCCAATCGTAAAAAGGCTCAGCTTGCTAAAAAGCATGATGCCAAATAAGGTTTATCGCTGCGATTGACCGGATTCCGAAGACCGATGCCTGCATCGGTCTTTTTCCTTTATTCTGTTTTTATTTATTCTTTTTTTATTCAAAAAGATTCACATACAGGTGTCGCTGTTCAGGAAATCGGCTCAATGTCAACAGTCGGATGCCCCTCTTCTGTCGGCTGACATTGTGTTCTGAAAAACACCCCCGCCGGGTATTGCCCGGCAGGGGTGTTTCCTTAACAATCGATAAAAGTGACCGAAAGCAGTGTTATTCAAACCTTATGCTCTCTGCAACGCGCTTGGAAAGGCTTGCCGAGTCCTCGTAAGAATATGAGAGTTCGACAACCACGTAAACGGGAGTATTCGTGGTGTAGGATACAGCAACAGGACAGCTGAAGGGGTGGAATTCCCGCTCGTCCATCCATGATGAAATCCAGTGCATTGACGAGGTATATGCACTTTCACAGTTCGATGAATCGCCGTCAACGGGATGAAAATTATCCCAGTTAACAAGCTTGATGCGTCCGAGAGCCGCTGTGCTGTAGACTGATTTTACACCGTACTCTTTATAATCATCGGGTGAATACGGATAGAATCCGACAGCTCCGGCAATCTTGCCGTTTTCATCATAGAGAACTTCGCTCTCAACCATAGAATTGCAGTAATCCATAAAATCCGGATCGGAGCGGGGACTTTCTTCGTGCTTAACCGTCCAGCCTTCCGGCAGGTCGAACGTAACGCTGAAAGCGCGGGTTGAGTCCGTTGCCGGAAAATCAACCTTGACCTTTTGGCAGGGTTTCGTGTATTCGCCGACAACGGGTACGGGTGTTGCGGGCGGATCCGTCGGGTCGATGAACGGAGTGGCCGTTTCTGCCGGAGCGGGTGTTGCCGTTGCGGGTGTTGCCGTTGCGGAGACTGTCGGAACTTCCGTTTGCGGAACAAGGGTCGAATTCGAACCTGTCTGCTTTGCGGGCTTGCCGCTGCAAGCCGAAAGAGTGAGGGCAGAACCGAGCGCGAACGCAGCGGCGAATGCTGCGGCAAGTGTGCGCTTTGCATGGGTGCGGAGAGCATGAATGATGTGTTTTTTCATTTTTAAAACCTTTCTGTCAAAATTAATTGACTTTTCTTAAGGAGTTGGGAACGAGCCTCGTTTCCTGCTCCGATAACTATTATAGCGAGGTGTTTCGAAAAATACAATGGTTTTGCACCCCCGAAAATGCAAATGTCGAAATATTTACAAATATCGTTAACAGATTGGCCATATTTTCTTAATAGTTCGGCCGCAATTCGGTATATGCTGTCGTTCGACAGAAAAAAATGAACAGCACCGCCTGCGGAAAATTCCGGCGTGCGGTGCTGCTCGGTAAAGTTAACTATCGAGTGACATGTTGAAAATGCTAAATATCAGTAGTTTATGCAAAAAATCACCATTCAAAACCCGCCATGATTTTTTCAAGCGCATCGACAGCGGCAGCGCCGCCCGAGACAACGCCGTAACCGACGTTTGCAAGGTTTCCGACAAGCTCCGCAAGCTTTGCCGATGAGTATTTTTTTGCGGCTGTGCAAGCCTTTGTGTCTGAAAAGCACCCCCGCCGGGTATTGCCCGAGCAGGGGTGTTTCCTTAACAATCGATAAAAGTGACCGAAAGCAGTGTTATTCAAACCTTATGCTCTCTGCAACGCGCTTGGAAAGGCTTGCAGAGTCCTCGTAAGTATTGGAAAGCTCAACGGCAACGGACACGGGATTGCCCATTACACAGTACGAAACTGCGGTCGGGCAATAGAAAGGGTGAAAACCCCAGCCGTCTATCCATGCAGCGGATGAAATTCCGTGATACGAAACGGAATACACACTCTCGCAGTTTGAAGAATCACCGTCCACAAAATGATAATTATCCCAGTCGAAGTAGGTGACGTGTCCCATAGCAAAGTGAGCGAAAGGCTCACGGTATCCATACTCCGCATACCCCTCGGCACCGTATGAATGAAATCCGACTGCACCGGCAAGATTGCCGTTTTCATCAAACAACAGCTTGCGTCCGGGTAGGGCGCAGCCGTATTCGTCATATCCCGGATCAAAGGAAGAAGACGAATTATCATAAACACCTTCGTCACTTCTGACAGTCCAGCCTTCCGGCAGGTCGAACGTAACGCTGAAAGCGCGGGTTAATTCCGTTGCCGGAAAATCAACCTTGACCTTTTGGCAGGGTTTCGTGTATTCGCCGACAACGGGTACGGGTGTTGCGGGCGGATCCGTCGGGTCGATGAACGGAGTGGCCGTTTCTGCCGGAGCGGGTGTTGCCGTTGCGGGTGTTGCCGTTGCGGAGACTGTCGGAACTTCCGTTTGCGGAACAAGGGTCGAATTCGAACCTGTCTGCTTTGCGGGCTTGCCGCTGCAAGCCGAAAGAGTGAGGGCAGAACCGAGCGCGAACGCAGCGGCGAATGCTGCGGCAAGTGTGCGCTTTGCATGGGTGCGGAGAGCATGAATGATGTGTTTTTTCATTTTTAAAACCTTTCTGTCAAAATTAATTGACTTTTCTTAAGGAGTTGGGAACGAGCCTCGTTTCCTGCTCCGATAACTATTATAGCGAGGTGTTTCGAAAAATACAATGGTTTTGCACCCCCGAAAATGCAAATGTCGAAATATTTACAAATATCGTTAACAGATTGGCCATATTTTCTTAATAGTTCGGCCGCAATTCGGTATATGCTGTCGTTCGACAGAAAAAAATGAACAGCACCGCCTGCGGAAAATTCCGGCGTGCGGTGCTGCTCGGTAAAGTTAACTATCGAGTGACATGTTGAAAATGCTAAATATCAGTAGTTTATGCAAAAAATCACCATTCAAAACCCGCCATGATTTTTTCAAGCGCATCGACAGCGGCAGCGCCGCCCGAGACAACGCCGTAACCGACGTTTGCAAGGTTTCCGACAAGCTCCGCAAGCTTTGCCGATGAGTATTTTTTTGCGGCTGTGCAAGCCTTTGTGTTGGCGTAGCGGTTTCCCTCAAGCTTTGCGGCAGCAGTCTGCGCACTGAGTCCCCCTTCCATAAGCTTCCTGCCCTCAAGCATCAGCTTAAAACGCGACTCAAGAAACGAGGCAATGCCGAGCGCAGCGTCCCTGTCCTCCAACAATCCGTGCAGCGCGCGCATTCCGTCCCTGACCTTGCCTGCCGTAAAGCAATCTATCATCGCAAAAACCTGAAATTCAATGCTGCCGACCGTGCAGCGGGAAATTACATCCCGTGTAATCGTCCCGCCCGGTCCGACGGTATCGATGAGCTTTTGCAGTTCGTTGCTTATTGCGGTCATATCCGTGCCGACAAGCCCGGCAAAGGTTCTTGCCGTGTCCGAATCGAGCACAGCGCCCTGTTTGTTTGCCGTTTTCATGCACCATTTAATAATATCCGACAGCGGCAGCTCGTCAAACTCCACCTCACGTCCTTCGGAACGGAGACGCTTTACCAAACTGTTTTTCGAATCCGCCGCACCTTTTATATTGATGAGCAGAATCGAACTCTCGGGCATTTTTTCAATATAGTCCGCAAGTTTCGGGTAATCGAGTCCCGATGCCAATCCGTTGCAGACAACAAGCCGCCTGTCGCCGAACAGCGGCAGCGTTTCGCAGGCCTCCGTAAGCGCATCCGCATCAGGTTCATACAGAACGCTCATGTTAAAAGCGCGGAAATCCTCGGGAATCAGCTTTTCGGCAGCTTTCAGCGCGCTTGCCTTAACAAACTCCTCTTCCCCCTGCAAAAGATATGCGCCGCGAAGACCGTCCGCAGCAATCAGTTTAAAAAAATCATTGTGGTTCATAATGTTATTATACTAAAAACCAAAGAGCATGTAAACAGCAGCAGGCAGAATACGGCAAGTCCCGCCCTTTTTTGAAACGGACACAGCACATACGGGGAAAGCACAAACAGCATTGCAAGGAAGAGAGCGCAGCTTGCGAGAGGAATCGTCGGAAGATCCAACGAAGCATACGGCAATGCGGAAAGAAAGCCGAGGCAGCGTTCAACAACAAAGAGCACCGCACGCGGCGCAACGGCAAGCACTGCCGCAAAACCGGGGAACGGTATGCCGATTATCAGAATTGCAATGCAAAGCACCATCACAAGCGAAAACAGCGGCACGGCAATAAGGTTGCCCGCAACGAAATACAGCGGCAGGCAGCCGAAATATGCAGCTTGAAACGGAGCAGTGGCAATGCTTGCACCGAGACAGGCCGAAACAGAACCTGCAAGCGGGATATGCGCCGAAGCGAGTGCTGTTTCAAATTGCTTTGAAAACAGTATCAGCCCGAAACACGCTGCGAACGAAAGTTGGAAGCCGACCGAATAGAGTTGAAACGGCTCAAACGCAAGTATCAGCACCGCAGCGGCGGCAAGTCCGTTCAGCGAATCCGCACGGCGGTTCAATGCACGGCAAAGCAGCGCGCATATGACCATTATTGAGGCGCGGACGATGCCCGCTGCATATACCGCAATGCAGCAATACATGATGAGCCCGATTCCGACGAATGCAGTGCGCAGCCACCGCTTGCGCTTTGAAACAAAAAGGCCGAGAATTGCGGCAATGATGCCTGTGTGAAATCCTGAAATCGCCAAAAGATGAGCCGTGCCCGTTGCTCTGTATGCCTCGGTTCTGTCGGATTGCAATGCCGTTTTGTCTCCCACGATGAGTGCGGAAACAATGCCGGCATCCGTGCCGAAAATACGGCCGATATGCCGAACGATTGAGCTGCGCACCGATGTCAAAGCCTCCCGAACGGGCAGGTTATGTTTCGATACAACGCTGATTTCGTCGACTGCTGTTGAACCGTCATCGTTCAAACCGCCGCCGTATAACCTTCCCGATGCCGTTATACCCTCCGAAAGCTGTTTCAGGAATCTGCTCCGTTCCGACGAATCCGCCTTTGCTGCTCCGCGAAGATAGACTTTCGGAATATAAACGCCGTCTCCGACATCTATGTTTAAATAGCCTTCCGTTATGATTTTCACCCTGCCTTCCCTGCGGAAAATCCCCGCGGATGCAGATGAATGCAGCTCGCTTTTTGTGAGAATGAGTTCCGTTTCCCCGTCCGAGTATTCCGCTGAAAGTACGGTTCCCGAAACGGTATAGTTGCCGTTCGGAAGCTCAGTCGGAAGACGCAAAGCGGCAAAAAGTATTCCGACGAGTACCGAAGCCGCAAACAGTGCGGAGCGCGTATGCCGAAGCAGCGCGAACACAACCCCTGCCGCACCGCACGCTGTCATAATACACAAAACGGCAGCGCCGTCTGCGGGCATGATCCCGCAAACGGCGATACCGAGCATCAACCCGACCGCAATCTCCGCAATCGGACGATAGTTTATAAGTTTATTTGAAGTTGGTGCATTTTGCAGCGTGTCCATTCGTTTTCCGAATGATTCTCAGTCGTGCGCACCAAAAAACTCAGCAAAGCCGCTTTCGTATTTGGGGTGATGAAAGGCGGAAAGACCGTTGACGCACGATATTCGAATCAATCAGTCTGCTCAGCCGTTAAGCAATGCCATTGCCTCGATTTCAACAAGTGCACCGGCGGGCAGCGCGGCAACTTCAACGCAGCTTCTTGCCGGGAAGGGTGCGGGAATCATCATTCCGTAAAGCTTGTTGACCTTTGCAAAATCGTTCATATCCTTAACAAATACCGTTGTTTTTACGATATTTTCCATGCTTGAACCGGCAGCTTCGAGAACGGCTTTAAGGTTCGTGAGAGCCTGAATCGTTTGAGCCTCAACACCTTCAACAAGTCCGCCGACGGCGGGATCAATGCCGATCTGACCGGAAGTGAAAACCATTTTGCCGACCTTTACGCAGTGGCTGTAAGGTCCGATTGCGGCGGGCGCGTTCTGTGCATTAACAACCTGTTTCATTTTGTTTCCTCCATGCAATATGTTAATTTAAATTGTTACTATAAAAACAATAGGTTATGCTCCGTACAAACAGCGAAGCCCTATTGAATTCGGCGTTTTTCGGATGAAATCATAAACTTTCCGAACAGCTTCCGTCTGCATGAGCGCGGAGCGTATTATCGATGGAATCGTTCCAAAGTATCAGTGCATTTTCACCCGTGTCACTGTAGTATTTTCGCCTTGTTCCCGCGTACCTGAACCCAAGCGCGGAATACACGCGCTGCGCTTTGTGGTTAAATTCGCGGACTTCAAGCGTCATTCGCTTTCCGCCGTTGGCTTTTGCTGTTCGCATAAGGCAAAGTATCAAATTGGTTGCAATGCCGCGGCAGCGATATTCGGCAGCAACGGCAATGTTAGTCATGTGTGCCTCATCAAACATCTGCCACATGCCGGCATAACCGACAATTTTTCCGTTGTCCTCTGCAACAACATAACTTGCAGCATCATTGCGGATAACCTCACCAATGAGGGATTCAACGCTCCACGGCTGCGAAAAGCAGCTGCATTCGATTTCATAGACCTGTTCGATATCCGGCAGCGTCATGCTGCGGTAAACAAGTTCACTCATATTTCCGTTCCTTATATAGCTTTAAAAGTTAAAGTATCAGTTTGATTCCGGCGGAGTGCAGCACGCGGTCAATGCATAGACTCTTGCTGCTCCGTGTTTTTTAAGCTCCGATGCACACTCTTTTAGAGTTGCGCCGGTTGTTCGGACATCGTCCACAAGCAGAACCGACAGCCCCGCACATTCGGGCGACGCTTCAAATGCGCCGGTCAGGTTTTTTGCACGCAGTTTTGCATTCATGCCGACCTGCGGGCTTGTGTCCCGCACACGTTTAAGCAATTCCGCACGGATATTGATATTATACCTTTCCGCCACGGATTTTGCAAGGATGAAACTTTGGTTGAAGCCGCGTTCCTTTTCCCGTCGCGGATGCAGCGGAACGGGAACGATGCAGTCAATCGGCCAATCGGCGGGGATACACATGAAGTGCGTCAAAAACTCCCGAACATAAACAGCACCGTTATACTTCAGCGCATAAACGGCGCGTTTCGAAACATCATTATAAAACAATCCTGCGGCGTATTCATCAACGAACTCGATTCTTTCGGCCAACGGGTTCACGGCAAGACCCGCTTCACACTCCGAGCAGATTCCGTATTCATTCACAGCCGCTTCCTTTGAGCAGGAATGGCATTTCAGGTGCTGCGGAAAAACGAAGTCGAGTGCTGAATTTATCCATTGTTTAAATCTTTTGTTCATATCGGTTTGCCGCTCCGGCAATATCACTCATTCAATGACAATTTGTGTAAAACCGTACATTGTTCCTTACACGTCGGGCAGGGTTTCGTTTCTCTCGCGCAAAAAAGTTTCCAATGCACTGTATCTTCTGCGGACGTTTGTGTTTGACACCATATATTTAATGCATCCGACCGAACCGAGAATGTAAACCTTGCTGCGTGCCCTTGTCACGGCAGTGTACAGGATGTTGCGATTAAAAAGCATGTTTGGGCCGTTCACAAGCGGAAGCACGACGCAGGGGAACTCGCTGCCCTGGCTTTTGTGAACAGATATGCAGTACGCAAGGTCAATTTCTTCAAGCTGATTGAAATTGTAATCCGCAACCCGTTCATCATCAAACAGCACCGTAATGAATTTTGCGGCATTATCCACACGAAGAATCGTGCCTATATCGCCGTTGAAAACCCCTTCTCCCTCGCTGTCGTCCGCACCGAGTTTTGTTTTTCTCCACTGAATATCATAATTGTTCTTTATCTGCATCACCCTGTCACCCTCGCGGAAGGTGATTTCACCGAATTTAAATTCGGCCTTGTCACCCGCCGCCGGATTCAGCTCCGCCTGAAGCAAAGTGTTGAGGTTCACCACTCCGAGCATGTTTCCCTTCATCGGCGAAAGCACCTGCAGTTCGTTTATTTTGCCGAGATAAGCGTAATCGCCGCAAAGGTTCAGCACGGATGAAAGCGCGATATCTGCCGTGGGGCATTCGTAAAACAAAAAGTCGTTTTCCTCGTCAATATTATCCAAAACAGGCATTTCCCCGCGGTTGATAAGATGCGCATTTGTAACGATTCGACTGCGTCCTGCCTGTCTGAAGATTTCATTCAGCCTTATGACCGGAATTACATCGGAATTCACAAGATCACGAAGCACATTGCCCGGGCCGACCGACGGAAGCTGGTCCACATCGCCCACCATTACAAGGCGTGTGCCTTTGGCCACCGCTTTCAGCAGGGAGTGAAACAACATGACATCAACCATTGACATTTCATCAATTATAATAACATCCGCTTCAACAGGATAATCCGCGTTTCGGTTGAAAGAATTATTGTTAAAATTGTATTCAAGCAGACGGTGAAGCGTTCTTGCCTCACGCCCTGTCGTGTCGCTGATGCGTTTTGAGGCCCTGCCTGTCGGTGCCGCAAGCTCGATTTGCAGCCCGAGATGCTCCATAATCTCAATAACGAATTTCAAAATGGTGGTTTTTCCGGTTCCGGGGCCTCCGGTAACGATCAGAACTCCGTCCGTCACGGCGCGTTTCACCGCCTCGTTCTGTGCAGCTGCAAGAGTGACGCCGAATTGTTTTTCGAGTCGTTTTATTTCACCGTCGATATCAAACAGGGACAGAATATCAACATTAGTGACGATATTTGAAAACAAAGCCGCACAATCCGATTCGACATAATGCATATATTTCAAAAAAATGTAATCGCGTTCACCCATACGCTTTTCGACGAGAGAACTCGATTCAAGCATTTTTTCAAGCACCGCTTCCACCCGTTCCGGCACAACGCCGAGGACGTTGTTTGCTGCAAACATCACCAGCATATCCCGCGGCAGGCATGTATTGCCTTCCTGCCTTGCAAGCGAAAGCGCGTATTTTATGCCCGCACGAACACGAAATTCCGATTCACGCTCATATCCGGCCTCAAATGCAATTTTATCCGCCGTCTTAAATCCGACGTTTTCAAAATCATCAATCAGACTGTACGGATTTTCCTTCACCATGCTGACGCAGTTTTCGCCGTAGAGCTTGTATATTTTCATTGTCATTGCAATGGAAAGCCCAAGCTCCTGCATACCCATGATTATGTCCTGCATCGCTGCCTTTTCAATGTAGGATTCATGGATCATTTTCGCTTTTTTCGGCCCGATACCGCTGATTTTTGTGAGCTTCATCGGTTCGGTCTTAATAATTTCGAGAGTTTCCGCGCCGAACTTATCCACAAGCAGCCTTGCGGTCGCCTCGCCGATACCCTTAATAAAGCCGCTCGCAAGATAAGCGCGAACAGCTTCGGCCGAAGTCGGTATATCATTTTTATATGAAGTCACACGGATCTGCTCGCCGTACATCGGATGCGCCGTCATGTTGCCCGTCACGGTCACCCGTTCGCCATCGTTCACGGACGGCATCACGCCGACAGCAGTCAACTCTTCTCCGTCATCGCCCTTTATCCTGAGAACGGTCCACCCATTCTCCTCGTTTCGAAACTTTATGCCGGTTACTGTGCCCGTGAATTCCATGCCGCCTCGCAGTTTTAACGTCCGAACCCTGATGCGCCCAAACGATTTATGGGTTGATTGTATCATATTTTGCGACGATTCGCAACGGGGAAGTTGACGGCAACGGTCGCACATTTTTAATTAACTTAATTGTAAGAATTAATTAATCTGCACCATAGCATCAGTGTAATTGACTCTCAATATATTTACGTTGTATATGTCGATGCAACGTAAACATCCCACGCTTCTATCCACCTCCGGTGATTCTCTTCAATCATCTGTTTAGACCTTGCTCTGGCTTCGCCATTGTTGAATAATTTAATTTGTCCGTTAAAGAAATTATAGTTGTCAACATTATCCCGCTCAAAAATCAACATACTCCTTCTTTCTTTTGTTGTGTCAATACCGCAGGAGTATAGGTCTATTTTGATATGATTATATTCTTCGAATCCTTTCTTGTACACTACTTGAAACATTGCGTACGGCAATGCACAATCGGTTACCAGGAAACTGAATCTCCTCAGCCGATGTGCTGTTTCATACGGTTCTGTATGGATCAATTGCGCTATACTGGCGTATGAGTTCAAAAAAATCTGTTCTTCATCATCAGCAGCAAAAGCACTGTTGCCCAGCTTTGAATATCTTATTGTGTCAGCCGTTGCGCTCGAAAGAGGGGCATTTATAACCAATCTGAGTGAAAACTCTTGATCTTTCAGCAAACATGAAAAAATCTTAAACAAAAACCCGTGATCATAAGCAAGACGGTCTATATATTGTCTGTTGTTGCAAAGAACCGCTGTGGCGGCATAGCAAACAAGGTTGATTTCTTTTACGCGATTCATGCCAACACTTTCAGCGTTATTCATTATTGCTGTAATATAATCAGTTCCGAAGATCATATTATATGTCCCAAATCTTTCTTCAATTTCTTTTCGTGAAGATATAAGGACATTTGCTTTTGATTTGTTTAGTCCTCTCCAGCTGACCACATCTTTTAAGACCTCATAGTCAACATCATTTGTGCATAAATTGTCCATTACGTTATAAAAGAGACGATTTTCCTCCGGAATTTTATAATGGTTGATGTATCTAATCCCGCTGATGCTTTTCGGAAGTTTTCTTAACACATCATAGTCGATGTTCCCGTATGTAAGGACAAGGATTTTTCTTGCACTTTCGAATGCGGTTTTAATTTCCTGAAAATAAATGTTCTCTTCATTATCGCTGCTGTCGTTCAGTGTGCAGAGCTCTTCTACGGCATCCTCCGTCAGCAGACAAAGGAAATAGGGCGCATTCCGGACCTCATGAAGAAGTCTTTCACGATAGTCCCGATCCTGATTCATTGCATAATCATCCATGAACGGACCGGCTCCTTTCGTAACGAAAAAATCATATATGCGTCCCGCGAGATGCTTATGTGTGTGTTTGTAGTTTATAAATACTCCGTATGTCATTTATCTTCTTTCCAACCCTTGGTTCAATACTTGCGTTGTAAAGCATGTTTTTTAATTCGTGTTAATTCTTATGTTTGTCAATTTTTGACAAGTCGTCCCATGCACAAAGCTTGTTATGTACCTTTGCTCTATCTGCACGGTATGAGCCACGAACATAACCGAGTGTCATTGTGTATGCATTCCAGCGCATATGTTCGCTGCGCTTTCTTTTCATGCAGTTTTCACATTCACAAGTACTTCTCCCTTCTTTTTTCGAGCATTTCGTAATTACCCGAAGGATCTCTTGATTGTCAAGCTCTCTTTTGTAAAGCTCCTTGGCCATTGACGAAATACGGTAGTACTCATATTTTTCGAATTTCGCTCTCGAACTGCGCTGCGCTTCCGGAGTCAATTCGTACTCAAATCCCCAGTCATACCGTTTGACTTCTGTAATTTTATCGCTATCACCCGATTCCAACCATTCATTATGTACTTTCTGTTCAATATCAACCCAGCTGTTGTGCTGTTTATATGCACTGTCTTCAAGCTTTGCATCATATATGCATGAATAATCAAACTGAGAAGACAGTCCGCCCACGAAGTGAATATGATACGGTGTATCGTTATGATTTTTCAAACCGCAGGAATTACCCGCAGAGCATTTTTCATCCCGAATGATTCCCGACTTGCGCTCATCATAAACAATTGAAAAAATCTCAACGGGTTCTTTCCTCCATTCCATCTGTTTAGCCTGTTTATTATTGATTTCATTCAGTCTGTCAAACAGCATGCGAAGATGTATCGACATTTCAATATTTTCATCGTCATCGCCAAGAGCAACAAAAGCAAGATTTATTCGGCGAATTCTTTCAAGAACAGCTTTATCCGCATCATTATTCGACTCGTGTTCAAGGCTTGTCCCTCCGCGAAGAATCAAGTTATCGAAATCCGCTGAGTCAACATCAACGCCCGAGAATGTTACAATATCGTATTTTGCTTCCCCCTCGGTTTTACAGCGGTTGAATTTGAGTACATCCGGGAAATCACGATTGATTTTTTTGCTGATGTAATCGTTTTCGTTTGTGCCTTTGTTGTCAATAATTGTTATCTCAAGGGTATAGCCCTCAAACTGGAAATACCACAGCAGAGTTTTAAAAAACTCTATACCGTATTGACCAAAGCCAACGATCAGAACGGACAGCCTGTCCTCTTTGCTTCTATGAGCAATGTCATATAACTTCATTTTGGGAATAATATCCCAAATCAAGTGCTGAACTTCGTCCACTCGGCGCAGCTTGAAGCAATTATCGTCGCAGTTATGCTCAACAGCATGCTTCAACAGTTTTTCATACTCAACTGAGTCAATAGTGTATGCAGCACTTGGCTTTGTTGAAAAAACAAATATCTTCACATTATGCTTCTTGTTCTTTTCATTTAGCTCTGTGGTAAGCTGCACTGCCTGGCTGACGTTTTCCGATTCGTTTTCACCAATCAGAAATATTTCAACATCCCCCTTTTTTTTGATTATATTCAGGTGCGTAACATCCCTTTTAAGGCATATTGCATTAATGTCCCTCGCCGCATTCATTAATTCGTAGTTTTCTTCATCATCATGCTCAAAAACATCAGCAAACACAATAACAGCTCTCTCATCCGTTTTGCGAATGCTGTTTGCCAGTGCAATGGATTTCTCGTTAAGTTCAGATATTATATAATGTTTTTTGAAAACGCGAAATCTGTAGCGCACCTCTCCCATAACGTTTTTAAACAACATCAAAACATTGCTGAATGTCATCAACGGGGCAAGTACGTACAAAAAAGCCGCATATGACGTGAAAATTATATACAGTTCCGTGTTTTGTCCTGCAACAGCATTCGTAACGGTGTCAAAATCTCCATCCAAAATAAAGACTCTGAACGAATTGTGAACCGCAAGCAAAAAGGGCCGAATGTATCTGTGGCTGTCCGTCAATGCATTATTGGTATAGCATATTGGAATAAAAATCAACAGCACCGAAAAAAACACGCCTATAGTGAAAATCTGTATCGAAGAAAGAACTCTTTTCGCCCGCTTTCCGGTTTTAAACAGGTACAGCGCGCGAACGAGACAACCAACCCCGACAAGGAAGGACAACGCCGCAAATGCTGCAAAAAAAACATGTCCGTTCATTTTGATAATTCCTTTCTGTGTATATCAATCGGCGAAATAACCGGCGCCACCGTCAGTCATTTCTGCCGTAAAAAGTGCCGCCATGTAGATTATTTAAAGATAGTCTCACTTTGTCAAAAGGTAATGATCGGTGTACTTCGCTACTTCCAGACCAAGCTCTTTTGCAATTTGTTTAATCTGCAATGAAGTCCAAAAGTTTTTTGAAACTTCCAGATATCGCACTCGCTTCAAATTGCGCAGCGGACGTATGTCTTTTATGTTTTCGGCACGAAGTTCAAGATGCCTGAGGTTTGCAAGCATCGTCAGTGAATCAATGTCAGCAATGTATTCCACTTTCACTGCTAAATGCTGCATGCTGTTTGTAAGCTCTTCCAACGCATTCAAGTTAATATCAATCGCCCCGTATATTTCAAGTTTTCTTAATCCTTTTAATTCTCCCAACACCGAAATATCCGAAAGCACATCGCTGAATATTGTCAAGTCTTCAAGATTCTCAAGCCGCGCAATCGGGCTTAACTCGCGCAGAGTCCCGCTTATCACGAGTGTCCTAAGATTTTTTAACTTACCTAAAGGACTTATATCCCGAATTTCACTCCGGCAGCCTTCTCCAATGTAGAGATACCGCAAGCTTGTAAGGTTTGAAATTGAACAAATTACGTCCTCGTTAATGGGACAACGCAAAACCAGTTTTCTTAATTTTTTTCCACAATATTCGAAGCATGAAAAATTCACGGGAGCAGTTCCTTTGATTTCCAATGTTCTCAGATTGGGCAGATTTTTTATCTGTTCAATGTCGAATGCACCGTATCTGGCAAAATCTATGCATAGTTCATCTATTTTTTTCCAATATCGGAGTAATCCTGCAAAGCACCGATATCAATACTTATGTAAGTATCACCGTCAACATTTCCGTATCTCTCGAAACGTGATATTAGTTTGCGATACAACGATATGCTTACCCCAATACTTGATGCTGAAATCATTTCGTCATAATGTTCGTGAACGTAGTTCCGTATTGAGTCCGCATCTTCGTAAAGAATTGAAATCTCAAGGTGTTCATTCTGCGCTTCATCCGAAGTATTTCCGCAGCAACTTTTCAGTTGCTCGGCAGCCTGCGCTTCATTTGAGTTATGCTTTGCTGCAATTTCAACGCTATTGTTCTGTTCCGCAGCTGCGGGGTGAAGCTCCACTGCTGTATTGCTGTTTGCCTGTGCGGCTGTTGAAGCATTTATTGTTTTGACGTTGTTTTCCGATTCTCGGCAATCGTTCAATCCGGACGCAGTCAGAAGCTTTTTAAAGAAAGCATTCTCGCTTTCGTATTTATACCAATGTATCGACTGGCGTGACGAAAGCTGCATCTTAAGACCGCCTTCCAGCTTAATGTTTTCCAAGTAGACAATAAGCATTTTCTTACGTTCATTAAATGCCGTATGCAGCTCACATTTACAATAGTTCGAATCAAGTGCATTTGCCGAAATGAATCCGATGAAATAGCTGCTGCGTTCAAGATATTTTTCGATCGTATCCGGCCACTCCGAACCTGGGTCAATGCCCTCATCATACCAAACACGAAATCCGCTTTGCTGAAGCAACGCAATAGCCCGCATAACAACTTCGGAATCTTTATGTGCATAGCTAACGAAAATATACGGTTTTTCTCCGATATACGGAATGGGCATTTCTTTTTGATTCATATTTTTCTCCCGTTAAAGCATTTCATACCTTTTTGCTCAGCGGCATATCAAACACAAACTGTCTCTCGAAATATGCACTAACCATGTTCTTAAATGCAAACCGCCTTTTGTTTGGCCACAGAACATCTTAAAAGCCGCCCGGCATCTTAATACGAATTATATCGCAAAACGGCAAAAAAAGCAATATCGTGCGTCAAAAATTGCAATATTGAGTACATTTGCAAATTGAAGTGTTTGTTATGGTTATTTGATTATAAATGTTAATTCAGTGATATGCGTCATGCTGATTGTGCCCCGCGCATTCATGTCAACCTCTTCATTTCCGCATTTCAAACGCAATCAGCAGCTCTGCGACATCGTTATAGCTGTTTACGCCGGCGGTTTGGCCGTTATGTTTTAGGTAGGCGTCATTAATTTTGTTATTTGCGCTGCCGAGGGGATCGTTTTTGTACTGCTCGGTCCAACGGGAATAATCGGCAAGATCGCGAATCATTGCGGGGGTGAAGAAGCATTCACGGACGCTGTAGAAACGTTTTTCGTCAACGGAGGCAAGCCGATTCATGCACTGCATCAGGGCGAGCATTTCGCAGGAATAGCGCAGGGCGGGGTCATTTGAAAAGCCGGAGACATAATAAGCAATAAAATTTGCCTCGTCCTCCCTTGCAAAGCCGAAATAGTGTGCGGTCTCATGCGCAGCGGAAGCAAACAGCAGAAGCGCGGGCTGCTCGGTGTTCACATTCGCTTCGGCGGTGTACGGAATATAGATTCCGGAAATATCAAGGCGCGAGAGTATGTTTGAAAAATGCACCGATTTTGCGGAAAAGACGGGATTGCCGAACAATTCGTTTTGACTGCCGAGCGCGGAATATGCCGTTTGAACGCTTTTGAATACTGCGGATAAAGCCGAATTCTCTGAGTTTTTGTCGTCCGCGATAAACACACCGTTTTCGTTCTCACGAAGGCGGCTTCTGTTCTCCGCAGCCGCAGCCGCAATTCTTTCGCAGGTTGATGCAAGCATTTCCGCATAAATATCGGATGAAGCCCAATTGTCACCCGTTTCGGCAGCGGCAATGAATTCGGATTTTGCCGAGTTGACGCGCGCAAGTTCATCCGAAAATCCCAAAAGCGAAGCAGCGGGCATTCTGTAGTGATTTATTCCCCAGAATGCATAGAAAAGATTCAGCATCGCGCCCGCAAACATTCCGAGCGAAATCAGGCAGCTGTAAAAGCGCATTCGATTGTGTTTCCGTTTCAGGAGTTTTGAAAACACGAGTTTGAACAGCCGCACAACGAGTGTTACCGCAAGAAGCGTGCCGACGGAAATTATCAGCACCTCGGCCACAGAAAACGGGAATATGCTGCTTGCTGCACCCAAAACCCGCGAAATCACGGGATAGATCGCGCGGCTGTATATGCGCTCCGTTTGCTGCGGACAGGAGGACAGGAGTTTCGGCGCAAACATACCCGCTGCCGCAAGCAGAACAAGAATCGGCAGGCGCAAAAGCTGATGTCGTGCCGTATACTTATTTTCATGTTTTTTGCGGCGGCGATCGCGGCGCATTTTTTGCCGTTCATGCCGCTCAACGGACTTTTCGTATGTTTCTTCGCTGTTCCGATGTTTTTTATCCATGCTGCACCCTGCTGCCTGTTGCTGCCTTTTATTTTTGCGGACACTTCGCTTCATGCCGTACGAAATCATTATAGCACAGGTGATGCAAAAAGTATACGCATTGCGCGGCATCTTACGCACACAGTCTTTCCGGATGTATCGCTTTGAGCCAAACTGCAAATACTTTTTTCGATGAAAGGCTGGTAAAGAAATATGCTAACACTTTTTATACGAACGCTGCTTGTGTACATTTTTATGTTCGTTGTTCTCAGGCTCATGGGCAAGCGTCAGCTGAGCGATATGCAGCCGTTTGACCTTGCAATAACGCTGCTTATTGCAAACCTTGCGGCACTTCCGATGTCCGACCCCGCGATTCCGCTGCTGTACGGAGTTGTTCCGATCATTGCAATGTTTGCGCTGCACCGCCTGATTTCGTTCATGTCGCTGAAAAGCGAAAAGCTGCGCAAGCTCGTCTGCGGAAGTCCGCTTGTTATGATTTCCGGAGGGGTTGTGCGCGAGGATGCCATGCGTGCAGCTAATTACAGTTTATTTGATCTTGCCGAACAGCTGCGGATGAAGGATGTGTTTTCAATCTCGCAGGTCGAGTATGCCATCCTTGAAACGGACGGCGGACTCAGCGTGCTTTTGAAAGGACCGTTTCAAACCCCGACCAACGAGGGACTGAAGCTTGAATCCGAAAAAGCCACGCCCGCATTGCTGCTTATCTGCGACGGACAGGTTCATCCGGAGGCGGTTCAGGCGGCAGGGTTGGACGAAAAAGGATTTTATGCATTGCTGAAAAGGTTTGGAATCGACCGGGCCGAGGACTGCCTTTTTATGTCCGTTGATTCAGGCGGAATTGTTCATGTTCAGCAAAAGCAAAAAACCTGCGCAAAGGTTCGCGCACGCTTTACGAATCTGCACGAAAAAAAATGATGCCGTCTTTTGTCCGCACAAAATGCACGGCAAAACAAAATGCATTGTCCGTCACGGAGGAACCGTATGATGAATCAGGAAAAGAAGAACAGAGAAGCGCTTAAAAATCTTGAGCCGAACGCAATGAAGAAAGAAGCAAACGCAAATATACGCAATCAGTCCGCGGTTTCTGTTGCGGCACTGGCTTTCGGAATGCTTCTGCTCGTTTTTGTCTTTATTTTTTCTAACATTTATATAAAAAAACTTGAGCAGAAAATTCTTCCGATGATTGACGCCGGCTGTCATGCTGCCGAAACGGAGGACTTTTCCGCCGCTCATTCTGCCGGAGAGAGCATTTATCAGCTTCTTATGGATTCGGAACCGACGCTGAAGCTGCTGTTCAGTCACCGTGATATTCTTGAAATTCAGCTTTATGCCGCCGCAATTGCCGACCTCGGTGCGGACGGCGGACGGGATGAATACATCGAAAACTTTTCCGCAATCAAGAGATGGTTCTCGTTTTTTACGGAAACAAACGACTTTTCCCTGGAAGGCATTTTTTAAGCCGAATCGGCGCCTGTTCCGTACATTGAAATGCGCTCGCAGGATGCAATTATGCCGCAGTACTGTTCGTGTTTTGCCTTATTCCACGCCCAACAGGTATCTGTCTGAAAATATATTTTTAATTTCGGGGCTTGTTTCAAATTTTTTTGCAGGAATTTTCCGTTTCATGTCGTAATGTATAAATGTAAAGGGGAGAAGAGGGTTCGATTTCGGCCGCCTTTCCGCTTTTGAAACTGTATCGGCGAGGACATAATGGCATTTCCGGAGACGTGGCTCAATGAATTGATGAACAGAAACGACATCGTTTCCGTCGTTTCCGAATACACGCGCCTTTCCCCGAAAGGCGGGCGTCTTTGGGGACTCTGTCCTTTTCATCCCGAGCGCGATGCATCGTTCACCGTCAGCCCCGACAAGCAGGTTTTTCATTGCTTCAGCTGTAAAGCCGGCGGGAGCGTGATCCAGTTTATCATGCAGGCCGAAAGCCTCGGTTACGCTGATGCAGTGCGTTTTCTTGCACAGCGGGCGGGCATGGACATGCCGAACGAAATCAACGATGCCAAACTGCGCGAAGAGAAGGCCCTGCGCGACAGGCTGTATGCAGCAAATCGTGAGGCGGCAATGTTCTATCACCAAGTGCTGCTTTCCGATGCGGGACTTCCGGCGCGGCAGTATCTGCTTAACCGCGGTATAGACGGCAGCACGGCTGTCCGTTTCGGACTCGGTTACTCACCCAATGATTGGGATGAACTTTTTAAACATATGACCTCTGCGGGTTACACGCGCGATGAGCTTATTTCTGCCGGACTTTGCGTCAAAGGACGCAAGGATGAAACAAAAACCTTTGACTTTTTTCACGACAGGCTGATGTTTCCCGTCATTTCCGCAAGCGGACGCGTTCTTGCGTTCGGCGGACGCATCATCGGCAAGGGCGAAGGTGCAAAGTATATGAACACCGGAGACACGCTCATCTATAACAAGCGTCACAATATCTATGCCATCAACCTTATGAAAGGGCGAAAGCTTGATGAGCTTATCATGGTCGAAGGTTATATGGATGTTATCAGCCTTCATCAAGCCGGAATCGACAACGCCGTTGCTTCCCTCGGCACCGCGCTTACAAGCCAGCAGGTGCGCCTCATGGGACGGTTTGCAAAGCGGGTCTGTTATGCCTATGACGGAGATTCGGCGGGACAGAAAGCAATGCTGCGCGGAGTTGATATTATTGCCCGCGGGGAACTTGAACCGCGTGTCATAGTCATTCCCGGAGGGCTGGATCCGGATGAATTCGTTCGTGCGAACGGAGCCGAAGCGTTCCTCAAGCTTAAGGATGCTTCTCTTACGGCCGTTATGTTTAAACTTGAAACAATGGCCAATGCGGTTGACCTTAACACCGCAGACGGACGGCAAAAATACGCCTCCGATGCATGTCGGCTTCTTGCTTCACTTGAGCCGGTGGAGCGCGATCGCTATATCAAAGTTGTTTCCGAAAAAAGCGGCATAGCACGGGAGGTTATCCAAAGCCAATGCGGTGTTGATGCCGAGCGTGCCGAAGACGGCATTGCCCCCGCGACAGCGAAACCCGCTTTCGACTCCGTCGGATACAAAAAACCGCAGGTGCTGAAAAAACGCGAAAAGGCGGAGCAGCTTCTGCTTGCCTGTATGCTTGTTTCAAGGCAGGATGCCGCCGCAATCGAACAGCTTGAGAATTTTTCAACAGAACTTTTTTCAACGCCGGGGACGGCAAAGTTTGCCGCCATGCTCACGGAGGCATATAAAACCGCCGAAAAGCCTGATATTCGGCTTCTTCTTGCGGAGTTGAACGGCGATGAAAGCGAGATCGCGGGCGCCGCGGCTGCACTTGCAGAGGACATAACATCTCCGCTTGAATCCGCCGCCGACTGCATTAAATCTATTTTGTATGATAAATACAGTGAGCGCATACGTCAGCTTGCAGCACTTTCCGAAGCGGAAGCCGACAAAGCCAAGCGAGCGGAGCTTTTGCGCGAACAGATGAATCTTATGCTGAAGCTCCGGAAAACCTGATTTAGGGTTCTGCCGAAAATCCGATTGATTCGTTTCCTGCCGGAAATCCTTTTCGGAGTTTGATGCGTGTTCGGCGGATTCGGCGTTGCTTAATTAAACGTATTTAAACAGAAAATATCACAAATCAACCAAGGAGGTTAAAATACATGACAGATGAAACCAAGCTGACTCCCATGCAAAAAGTGGACGAGCTGATTGAACGCGGCAAAAGCAAGGGTGAACTGACCTATAAAGAGGTTATTGACACATTGGGCAACGATGCATTGGATGTTGATCAGATGGAAGTCGTCTATGATCGATTTGAAGATGCGGATATCAACGTTGTTGAAGAAATCGACCCCGTTGAAATCGCCGGCGAGGATGTTACGGAAATTGATCCCAAGCTTGCTGTAACCGAAGGAATCGCAATCGATGACCCCGTGCGCATGTATCTTAAAGAAATCGGCAGAGTGCCGCTTCTGACCTCCGACCAGGAAATTGATATTGCAAAGCGCATGGCGGACGGCGACGAAGAGGCCAAACAGCAGCTTGCGGAAGCGAACCTCAGGCTTGTTGTCAGCGTTGCAAAACGTTATGTCGGCAGAGGGATGCAGTTCCTTGACCTGATTCAGGAGGGCAATCTCGGCCTTATCAAGGCGGTTGATAAATTTGATTATCATAAGGGATACAAGTTTTCAACATATGCAACATGGTGGATCCGCCAGGCGATAACACGCGCAATTGCGGACCAGGCGCGCACAATCAGAATTCCCGTGCACATGGTTGAAACCATCAACAAGCTTGTTCGCGTTAACAGGCAGCTGCTTCAGGAACTCGGCAGAGAGCCCCGTCCCGATGAAATTGCGGAAGAAATGGGCATCAGCGAAGAAAAGGTTCGCGAAATTATAAAAATCGCTCAGGAACCCGTTTCTCTCGAAACGCCAATCGGCGAAGAGGAGGACAGTCATCTCGGAGATTTCATTCCCGATGATGATGCCCCCGCACCCGACAGCATGGCCACATATGCAATGCTTAAAAAGCAGCTCACGGAAGTGCTTGACACGCTCACCCCGCGGGAGGAGAAAGTCGTTCGCCTGCGTTTCGGGCTTGACGACGGCAAAACCCGCACGCTTGAGGATGTCGGCAAGGAATTCAATGTCACCCGTGAGCGTATCCGCCAAATTGAAGCCAAGGCTCTTCGCAAGCTGCGTCATCCCAGCCGCAGCAAGCGCCTTAAGGATTATCTCGACTGATTTCCGATTTCGGTTTTATTCAATCCGCAACGCCGCTGTATGCCCAATTCCGCGGCGCTGCTTTTTCGTTTTCATTATGTGACCTAAGCTGCCGAGAATCGGATGTGCGAATTATGGCCAATTTGTGAATTTTTTATTTTCGGCATTTTCGCCTATTGAAATTTTGTCGATTATCCGTTAAAATACACACTGCCGATGCACGGTTGAAGGCACGGTGCGCAGCCGCCGAAATATTATTGCAGTTTTTTCGGCGTATTTTATTCAAAAAGCGACACGCTGGAGGTGTTTCTTTTATGAAACGTATCATTGGTATCATTCTTTCTTTTGCCACAATCTTCTGTTTGGCAGCCTGTTCCTGTACCGGCGGCGGCGACACGCCCACGCCCGAGCCCTTCATCGGCAGCATTTCGCCGACCCTTGAGCCTACTGAAACGCCGGATGATAATACCGAGGATCCCGGCTCCACAGAAACGCCCGTTCCGACAACGGACGCTGTTACCGATGTGCCCGAAACACCGGCGCCTACGCCTACCCCTGTGCCGACAGCTGTTCCGTCGCCCTCGCGCAATCCGTATCCTTCCGATGACCCGGTTGAAGCAAAATATGCCGACGCAGGAAAAAAATTCATGCGCAAACTTAAAAAAACCGAGGGCTATGAGGATCTTGACATCAAGGGCAAATACGGTTATCCTTATCTTATCTGCATCAATCGCGCGGGAAACACCGTTACCGTTTATTGCATTGACGAAGAGGGCAACTACACCCGTCCCTATCTTTCCATGGTTTGCTCCGCAGGTTATGCAACACCGCGCGGCATCTTCAAAACCAAGGAACGCTACAGTTGGCACACCCTTATGGGTCCCTGCTACGGGCAGTATGTAACCCGCATTGTTGGCGGCATCCTTTTCCATTCCGTGCCGTATTACACGATTCATAAATACGATTTGGAGTATAAGCAATACAACAAATTGGGCAACCTTGCATCCGCCGGCTGTATCAGGCTTGCCTGCAACGATGCAAAGTGGATTTTTGATAATGTTCCGCACGGCACAACAGTTGTTATATACGATAACTGGAGCAGTGTCGGTCCGCTCGGCAAGCCCACACCCTACAAAGTTAACATCGGTGACATCTTCACCCGCGGTTGGGATCCCACCGATCCCGACAAAGCAAACCCTTGGGGCGATGAATACAAAGCGGGTTCGACCATTCGTTCCGCACTTGCGCAGCGTGATTACGAATACGCCATTGCACACGGGCTTTGGAACGGCACCATCAATCGTCCCGAAAAACCCACACCGATCCCGGCCATAACGCCGTCGCCGACCCCGACAGTTGAACCGAGTCTGACACCCGAACCCTCAGGTTCTCCCGAGCCGTCGACTTCGCCCGAACCGCCGGATTCACCAACCCCGACTGCAACGCCGAAACCGACTCCGTCGGCCGAAACACCCCCTCCTTCGACCAATCCCTGAGCGGGCTGCTTGCCCGCCGCGCATTCGGATGCGGTATCGATCAACACAAACTACGACCAAAAAGAGATCGCGCAAAGCGGTCTCTTTTTTATTGTATGGAATATGTCGGCTGCTGCCCTTGCAAACATATTCTTTCGGTGGTATAATTGCATTGTGAGTTCGAAACCATCCTCACAGAGGCATATGCCAAAAAAACAAAACTAAGGAGAAAAAAATGAAAAAAATATCTGCCCGGCAGCTTACGATGGCTGCCGCAATTGCTGCGCTGTACACGGTATTGTCTCTTGCATCGAGCTTTATTCCTACCGTGGGCGGCGTATTTCAGTTTCGTGTATCCGAAGCATTGACAATTCTGCCGTATTTTACCCCGGCCGCGATTCCCGGGCTGTTTATCGGCTGCCTGCTGTCCAATTTGATAACAGGCGCATTGCCGTATGATCTTGTTTTCGGCAGCCTTGCAACGCTTATCGGCGCAATCGGAACTTTTGCTCTTCGGAAACTCGGGGAAAACACCTCCCGTACTCTGCCGGGCGGCATGCCCCTTGGTGCATGGCTTGCTCCGCTGCCGCCGATTGCAGCAAACACGATCATCATGCCGTTTGTTATCGCAAAAATATCTGAAATGCCGGAGTCGATTCCGCTGTTCGCGTTCTCCGTTTTCATCGGCGAAATTGTGTGCTGCGGCGGACTCGGGCTGCTGCTGCTTGCCGCGCTGAAGAAACACCCGCAGCTGTTCGGGTACGAATGAACGGTTTGCCCACACATGCGAACTGTGCCGCCTGATTTAAATATATTTTGCATTATCTGCAAAAAAAGCTTGCAAACAATGCATATTCGGGTGTATAATGATTCAGCATCGGGGATGCTGTTACATCGCCGAGAGTTTGTTGTGGAAATCATTTCCACAGATATTTCAGGAGAAAATTATGAAAAAGGACATCCATCCTTCCTACGGCGAAAGCATCGTCCGTTGCGCATGCGGTGAAACCTTCAAGAGCGGTTCCGTAAAGGGCGAGCTCAAGGTTGAAATCTGCTCCAAGTGCCACCCCTTCTACACCGGCCGCCAGAAACTCGTTGACAGCGGCGGACGTGTTGATAAGTTCAAGAAGCGTTACGGCATGAAATAATCGACACTGTTCTTTCCTTTCTACTAATATTAAAACAGCCACCCGTCATTGCGCCGGGCGGCTGTTTTTTTGTTTGTTTTCGTTTTGCCCCGAGGGACTTAAATAACCTTAATGGTGAACTGCGGACAGGCTCTTGCGCAATAACCGCAGAGTGCACATTTTGATTGATCGACAACAGCATGGCCGTTTTCAATTCTCAAAGCATGGTTATGACATGCAGCAACACACGTTCCACAGCCTTCGCACCATTCCTGAATCAGCAGCGTGCGGCGCACCTTTGCAAGCTCGGCCGAGAGTTTTTCATCCGGTTTTTCGCCGCTGAACCGACGGCAATTATATTCAACTTCATTCACGCTCTGCATTCCGATCGCAATTGTGTCAATGCAGTCGTCAAGGTTAAGAATATAATCCAATGCCGCCTCACGTTCGGCAATAAGATGTCCGCCGCCGAGAGGTTTCATTGCAATGATGCCCTGTCCCTGTGCATGTGCGGCGCGAATTTTTGCGAGCATTTCATCGGCCGTGCCGTCTGCAATGCCAAAACCGCGTTTGTTTATAAGCGGAAACAAAACCTGAAGCTCCGGATGCCTCAATGCGCCGTCCATACACGCAATATAATGTGTGGACAATCCGACAGCGCGAATGTAGCCCTTGTTGCGCATTTCAATATAGTATTCCAATGCTTCTCTGTGCCCGCGTATTGTATGTATGCTCTCCTGTTCGTGCATCAGAAAAACATCGATATAATCCCTGCCGATTCCCTCAAGTGCCTTTCGGAGGCTTGCCTCCGCGCCCGCTCTGTCGTAGGCATAGCTTTTTGAGCAAACAACAAGATCCGGCTTCAGCCGCACTGCCTCACGCAGGTGCGGATACGTGCCGTAAATCTCCGCCGTGTCAACAAAATTAACGCCGTGTGAAAAGGCGCATTCAAAAAGCGCCGCTCCCTGTGCCGGCGTTAAATTCCGCTGAAACGGCCCCATTGTGAGCGAACCGAAACAAAGTTTTGAAACATTGATTCCTGTTCTGCCGAGTTCATGATAGATCACAGCGTGTCGTCCCCGTTGTATTGTTCAACATAGGTGCGCACAAGCTCTTCAATCAGCTCGTCGCGCTCAAACATGCGGATGAGATACCGCGCATTGTTATAGCTCGTGATATATGTCGGGTCGCCGGAAATGAGGTAGCCGACAATTTGGCTCACCGGGTCATAGCCCTTCTCGCGCATTGAATAATAAACTTTCATCAATACTTCATGCGGAGTTTCCTTTTCGCCCACACGGCTGAATGTAATCGTGTTGCCCGAATCGGCAACGATCTTGTTCTTTTCGTTCATTCTGCATTGCCTCCATTGCCTGTGTGATGATATATGACTATTCTATCACATTTGCAGCAGATTCACAACCCCATTAAGAAAAGAAATCATAAGCGCCCTGTTGATTCCTTCATTGCAAATAAGGGTACAAATTTGACGTTCTTTTCTGTGGACAATCGTCATCAGCATTCAGTTAACCGTTTTTTATGAATGCCTTCATCAGTTTTTGCAAGCCCTTACTTGTATCAAGGTTATATATACCAAATTGCGGCCGAACTATTAAGAAAATATGGCCAATCTGTTAACGATATTTGTAAATATTTCGACATTTGCATTTTCGGGGGTGCAAAACCATTGTATTTTTCGAAACACCTCGCTATAATAGTTATCGGAGCAGGAAACGAGGCTCGTTCCCAACTCCTTAAGAAAAGTCAATTAATTTTGACAGAAAGGTTTTAAAAATGAAAAAACACATCATTCATGCTCTCCGCACCCATGCAAAGCGCACACTTGCCGCAGCATTCGCCGCTGCGTTCGCGCTCGGTTCTGCCCTCACTCTTTCGGCTTGCAGCGGCAAGCCCGCAAAGCAGACAGGTTCGAATTCGACCCTTGTTCCGCAAACGGAAGTTCCGACAGTCTCCGCAACGGCAACACCCGCAACGGCAACACCCGCTCCGGCAGAAACGGCCACTCCGTTCATCGACCCGACGGATCCGCCCGCAACACCCGTACCCGTTGTCGGCGAATACACGAAACCCTGCCAAAAGGTCAAGGTTGATTTTCCGGCAACGGACTCAACCCGCGCTTTCAGCGTTACGTTCGACCTGCCGGAGGGCTGGACGGTCAGAAGTGACGAAGGTGTGTACACCGATTCGTCTTATTCCGATCTCGGTTTCTATTTGCTCGGGCGCAAGCTGCTCTATGATGAAAACGGAAATCTTGCCGGTGCGGCCGGATACGGCACATACGACCCGAACAATCATGCCGAAAACGTCACGCATGAAGTATATGGCTCTGTCGTTTCCGGACATGTTAAACTTGTCAACTTTGAAAATTTCCATTCAACAGTCGATAACTCAACAAACTGCATAAGCGCATATACCTCATCTCATCACGAATGCGCTCCTGCCATGTGGACTGTCGGAGAAGGTTTCCATGCCTTTGATAACCCTGCTGCCTGTGCATACACCGAGGAGAACCCTGTGTTTGTTGTTATTGAGCTTTCTCGGCTGTATGAGGACTCGGCAAGCCTTTCCAAGCGCGTTGCAGAGAGCATAAGGTTTGAATGACGGAAAGGGGAAAAAAACTTATGAAAAAAATTATCAGCATTATGTTGGCAGTTGTCACCGTTTTCTGTTCATTCGGTGTGCACACACTTGCAGACGAAATAACTAAGGACGTTCAATCTGAGCAGCATCAAGTGATTCGCAGCTACTGGGATGCAGTCGATCGCGGAAACTGGGCAGGATGGGTTGAGTGCTTTGCACCCGATGTGAGAGAGCTCTACAGGCAGATTGCAGTCAATCCCGAATATGCAGAAGGAAAAATCGGCATAACCGCAGTCAGCAGTGCGGAAGTGCTTGAAATCAGCCCGCTCAGCAACGAATATGCATCCTACTTCTATAAGGAACTGCATCAATACTACGAGCAGGAGGATGCCGTTGCCTGTTACAAAGTTGTTCTGAATCTTGTTGCCGATGAATCGAGCGACTATTTCGAAACAGGCAAATGCGAACGCGTCATGATCCTTGTCAAAGAGGACGGCCATTGGTATGCAGGGGCAAGTTACGCTTATGTTAATAGTTTCGCTGGAATGAAGAATTTAAATGGATTCGCCGATTACATTTCGGAACCAGCAACCATTCGAGTGATGAAGAAGGATCAAAAACCCGAAGTGATGAGTTTTGACTCTTACATATTCCTTGGCGTATGCAATGAAATCGGCACAACAAATCATGTTCAACAAGCAATTTATGCAAACGTGATAGCAATCAAAATGCTCGGTTGGTGGGCTGTTGCTGTTGGTTTTCGCAGCACCGTTGGATGTGATGTTATGTACGGCGATGTATCCCTTCTAACTACAAATCTTGCAACCGAAGATAACAAGGTTAAAATTCGCGCAGCAATTAACGCGATGGACGGCATTAGAATTGTCTGCATGAAGGGCGGAAAAGAAAAGCTATTTTTCTGTGATATAAATGCAGGCAATAACGGACTCGGCTATAAAGCTTCTGGTCGGTTCTGGCAAAAAAACGCTAATTACCTTGCCAAGAACAAGAGTTATAATTGGAAGCAGATTATGGAATATTTCTTCAACGGCTCAAATTATAATGCTCCGATTGACAAAATCACCGTTAAGCATGAAGGCGGGCATTCCTACGGCAGCTACAGCACCAATGAAACCCATCACTGGCGCACATGCTCCAAATGCTTTAACGTCAGCAAGGGTACGCATGTTTGGGTTGAAGGTACCGCTTATTCAACCTGTAAAACCTGTAAATACATTAAGCTGAACGTGCAAAGAGCCGTTCCGGTTCTGCAACCCGCCGATATCGGCTGAAATACAGCTGAAGAACCGTAACCGATAACGAGCCTCCTTTCTTTTTCCGAATAAAACCCCCTGCCCGGGTAATGTAATACCGGGTGGGGGTGTTTTGCCGTGCGGCATATATTTGAAAAAAAGCGTTTAAACCGTTGCCAAAAAAAGAAAAGTGTTGTAAAATTGGCATGAATGACGGAATGCGCAAAGCATTCATTAAATCACGGAGGAATTACTTCAATGAACCCGAAATTCAAGAACAATATCGGTATCATGGTTCCCGAAATCCTGATGCCCGCAAAGAATGTTGACCTTACCAAATGGGCATGCGTTGCGTGCGACCAGTACACTTCCCAGCCCGACTATTGGAACAAGTGCGAAGAGATCGTCGGCGATGCTCCGTCCACCCTGCGCCTTATGCTTCCGGAGATTTATCTTGAAAAGCCCGGCGAAACCGAAAAAATTGCCGCGATCCGCAAGGCAATGCACGACTATATCGACAACGGCATCCTTCAAAATCTTGGCGAAGGTTTCGTTTTCACGCGCCGCAGCGTCGGCGGCAACACCCGCAACGGACTTGTTGTTGCACTGGATCTCGAATGCTATGACTACTCCAAGGGTTCAACGACCCTTATCCGCGCAACCGAGGGCACGATCGTTGAGCGCATCCCGCCCCGCCTGAAGATTCGCGACGGCGCACTGCTTGAGCTGCCCCATATTCTTGTTCTTATCGATGATGAAAAGAAAACCGTTATCGAACCCCTTGCGGAAAAGCTTCAGAACACTGAAAAGCTCTACGATTTCGACCTTATGCAGAACGGCGGACACATTGAAGGCTGGTTCGTCAACAATGAAGGCATGATCGAGGATGTTATCTCCGCGCTGAACGCACTTGTTGATCCCAACAAGTACGGCACCGAAATGCCCCCCCTGCTGTTTGCAATGGGCGACGGCAACCACAGCTTTGCAACCGCAAAAGCAAATTGGGAAAAAGTCAAGGCCACCCTCACCCCCGAAGAGCAGGCGGATCACCCCGCACGCTTTGCACTTGTTGAACTTGAAAACGTTCACGATGACGGCATCGTTTTCGAACCCATCCACAGGGTCGTTTTCAACGTTCATGTTCCCGCATTCCTTGAAGCACTGAAGGCGAAGCTTGCGGAGCAGAACAACGGCGAATGCGAAATCAACTTCTATGACTGCGAATGCTGCATGGAAAAGGCGGAGAAGGCCGCTCCCGAGGGCGCGCACGTTATTCCCGTCATTACCGAGAACGGCAAAGGACTTATTGTTGTTGCAAAACCCAATGCACAGCTTGAAGTCGGCACGCTTCAAAACGCTCTTGACGTTGTTCTTAAAGCAACCGAAGGCGCGACTATCGACTATATCCACGGTGCAGACGTTGTGAACGACCTCGGCAGCAAGCACGGCAACATCGGCTTCCTGCTTCCCCCCATGGAAAAGAGCGCATTCTTCCGCACCGTTGTTTTTGACGGCGCACTGCCCCGCAAGACTTTCTCAATGGGCGAAGCACATGAAAAGAGGTATTACCTCGAATGCAGGAAGATCTGCAAGTAAAACCTGCGCTTTGAGTTAAATGCTCGAGTTTCGGAGCCTGCAAACGGCTGAACCGAAGACCGATTCATATTGGACCCGATTTACGGAGCGTTTTGTGAGGCGCTGCTTCACGGAATGCTCCGTTTGCAGGTTTTCTTCGCATTAATTAAAAACACTTTCTGTCAAATACTCTGTCAAAGGCAAGGTAACAAACAATGCTTGAAACAACATTCCATTCGCTTACGGCCGTGCTTATCGTGATGTTCATGGTCGCCGTGGGCTGGCTTTTCGGCAAACTCGGCTATCTGCGCCGCGAACACAAAAAGCTTATGACCAAGCTTATTATTTCTGCGGGTATGCCTTCCCTTGTTGTGAACACCGTGTTCGGAAAAATCGACCTTGACGCGCTGCAAAATCCCGCACTGCTGTTCCTTTTGCCTGCGCTGAGCATGATTATAACTCTTCTGCTCGGCTTTATTTTTGCAAAGCTGCTGAAACCCGAGGCAAAACGGCGCGGCGGGTTTATCGCGATGTGTGCTTTTTCGAATTCCGTTTTTGTCGGACTGCCGATGAACACCGGGCTTTTCGGCGATGAAGCCGTGCCGTATGTGATGTGCTTCTACATTGTCAACACAACCCTTTTTTGGACGATCGGGAATTATCTCATCTCTCGCTCCGGTGAATGTGAAAAGCGCGGCGGATTTTTGCACAATCTTAAAAAAATCGTTTCCCCACCCCTGGTTGCGCTTGCTGTTTGCCTTCCGCTTGCGGCACTCGGCGTCAAAATGCCGCAGCCCGTTGTTAAGCTCTCCGGCTATATGGGCAATATCGTAACGCCGCTCGCGCTGTTTTATATCGGATATGCACTGTATGAATACGGGTTTAAAAGCCTTAAGCCCGACCGCTGCATGCTTGCTGTCATGGGAATGCGCTTTATCGCCGCGCCGCTTATCATGCTTGTGCTCTGCAAACTTTTCGGTCTGAGCGGAATGCCGAGCGGGGTTCTTGTTATCGAATCCGCCATGCCCGTTATGACGCAGGCCGTTGTTGTTGCGGCGGCAAACGATGCAGATGAATCATTCGTTGCTGCCGGAATGAGCCTTACGACTCTCGGCTGTTTCATCTTTGTCCCTCTTCTGATGCTGCTTATGGATGCCGTCGGTTTGGTTTAAAAGCATTTCCCCGCCGACGGGACGCCAATGCCGCGGGACAGTATTTTTGTTTTGTGAACGGCATTTAATAAAAATGCTTTGCAATATATTATTTATGATGTTAAAATACAATCACTAAAGGAAGTTTGGAGGTATTGTTTGCCCACCGGCAATTCGGCATTTAACAACGTATTATGAAAACAAAAAAAACAAGCACTGAAAAAAGCGCAAAGAACAGCGGTTTTCGCAGCCTGCTGCCCTGCGCAAAGGGATATCGGCTTCCCTCGTTTCTGACACCGATATTCATCGTTCTTGAAGTTACGATGGAAGTTTTTATCCCACTCCTTATGGCGGCAATAGTTGACGGCGGGCTTTACGGCTCGCCTGATTTCACCCTTCGGAAGTATTTTTCGGCAGAGCTTATCGCCGACAAAACCCGATTCGTGATTATTCTCGGCGGCATAATGGTGCTTGCGGCAATGCTGTCGCTTGCATTCGGTATGCTTGCCGCACGTACGGCTGCGGTTGCAAGCATGGGTTTTGCAAAGAACCTGCGCCGAAAAGTTTTTGAAAAGATTCTGTCTTTTTCTTTCAAAAACACGGACAGATTCTCAACACCCTCCCTCGTTATGCGTACAACGGCGGATATCAACAACGTTCAGAATCTTTATCAGCAGATGATACGCATATTTGTGCGCGCTCCGGTCATGATGGTGCTTGCAGCCGTTATGGCTCTGCGCGTAAATGCGGAGCTTTCGGTCATTTTCCTTGTTGCGCTGCCCATTATGTTCTGCACACTCATTTCAATGGGAATGATAGGCAAGCCGCGTTTCCGCATCATGTTAAAAAAATATGACAAGATGAACGCTTCCGTTCAGGAAAATCTTGTCGCCGCACGCGTTGTGAAATCTTTTGCACGCGAGGATTATGAAAAAAAGAAATTTGCCGCTTCCGCCGATGACCTTAAAAAGGCTCAAATTTACGCACAGAAGCTTTTCTCCCTCCTGCCTGCGATTCAAATGGGTATTATGTGGACCTGCGCCGTCATTCTGATGCTGATGGGCGGCAATCAGGTGTTTGCGGGAACGCTTACGAAGGGCGAACTTGTCAGCATGTTGACCTACACCAACCAGGTTGTAGGTTCCGTTTCAATGGTTGCAATGATCATCATGATGCTCACCATGACGCGCGAATCCGTGACGCGCATCAACGAGGTGCTTGACGAAGTTCCCGACATTACGGATAACGGCAGCACGCTCAAAGTTGAAAACGGTGAGATTGAATTCCGCCATGTTGATTTCAGCTATTCCGGAAAAAATGACAACCTCACGCTTTCTGATATCAACCTGCACATTCGCGCCGGTGAGACCATCGGCGTTGTGGGCGGCACCGGTGACGGAAAATCGACCCTGATGCAGCTCATTCCGCGTTTTTACGATGCACTTTCGGGCGAAGTGCTTGTCGGCGGAAGGAATGTTAAGGATTATTCACTGTATGAACTGCGCGAAAGCGTATCAATGGTGCTTCAAAAGAACATGCTTTTTTCCGGCACGATTCGCGACAATCTCCGTTGGGGCAACAAGGACGCAACGGACGAGCAGATTGAGCATGCCTGCCGCCTTGCATGTGCGCACGATTTCGTTATGAGCTTCCCTGACGGGTACGACACGGATCTCGGGCAGGGCGGTGTGAATGTTTCCGGCGGGCAGAAGCAAAGGCTTTGCATTGCCCGCGCATTGCTCAAAAATCCGAAGATCCTGATCCTTGACGACTCCACAAGCGCAGTCGATTCACGCACCGATGAAAGCATCCGCGCCGCATTCCGCGAAAGTCTGCCCGGAACAACAAAGCTCATCATTGCCCAGCGCATAGCCTCCATAATGTATTCCGACAGGATAATCGTTATGGATAAGGGACGCATTTCAGATGTCGGCACTCACGATGAGCTTATGCAGCGCAGCGAAATCTACCGCGAAGTTTACCTGTCTCAAAACAAGGAACTTCCACAGGAAGGCGGAACGGTCTCCGGCGTAAACAGCAGCTCTGACATAAAAGGAAAGGAGGCGGTCACTAATGCCTAAAATGCCCGGAGGAAGAGACAACCCCGCTGCACGTTTTGCAGGCAGCGGCCGCCCCGCAAATCCGCTCAAAACAATGAGCAGGCTGCTAAAGTACTACGGCAAATGCCGCTGGATGTTCACTGTTGCGGTTATTATGATCGCAGTCTATTCCCTTGCAACAATTGCCGCAAGCTACATGATGAAACCCCTTGTTGCCGTGTTGGAAGAGGCAGGCATCACGCCCGATGCGGCACAGGCAAAATACCTTGCTCTGCTTATCGGCATGGCGGGGCTGTATGTGCTCAGTGTTCTCACCAACTATTGTTTAAACTATCTGATGCTCAAATGCTCCGCAACGGTGCTTTGTGACCTGCGCAAGGATATGTTTGACAAGATGCAGAGTCTTCCCATAAGCTATTTTGACACGCATACGCACGGCGAGCTTATGAGTTACTATACAAACGATATTGACGCGATCCGCGAGCTTCTGCACCAGAGCATCACGCAGCTGATAATCTCCTGCATATCCCTCGTCGGCATCGTTGCAATGATGCTCATTCTTTCTGTTTCGCTGTTTGCAATCGTTGTTGTTATGGGGTTTGTTGTGTTTTTTACAGTCAAATTCATCGGCAAAAAGAGCGGAAAGAATTTTGCCCGTCAGCAGAAAGCCGTTGCATCCGTGAACGGATACATTGAAGAGATGATGGCGGGGCAGAAGGTCGTTAAGGCCTTTAACCATGAGGAAGAATCCATGAAGGCATTTGATGTGCTGAATATTGAATTCTGTTCGGCAGCAACAAAGGCAAATACCTATGCCAATATCATGGGGCCGATAATGAACAACCTGTCTCATATTTTCTATTCGATAACGACCACCCTCGGTGTTCTCGGTCTTGTGACTTCCGGCAGCGTGCTTATTGCTTTTTTGCAGTACATACGGCAGTTTGCAGAGCGCATATCGCAGATTTCGCAGCAGTTCAATTTCGTTCTGCTTGCGCTTGCGGGCGCGGAGCGCGTGTTTAAGCTTATGGATGTTCCGCCCGAAATCGATGACGGCGATGTTGCCCTCGGCTTGAACGCACACGGCGAAAAAGTCTGGCGCGTTCCCAACGGAACCGAGTCGGGAGCAAACGATTCCGTGACTGAAATTCCGCTTGCGGGCATGGTTGAGCTGCACGACGTTACCTTCAGCTATGACGGCAAGGTGAACGTTTTGAACGATGTTTCCCTCTATGCAAAGCGCGGACAGAAGATCGCGTTTGTCGGCTCCACCGGTGCCGGCAAAACGACGATAACCAACCTTATCAACAGGTTCTATGATGTTAACGAGGGTGAAATCACCTATGACGGAATCGATGTTCGCCGCATCAAAAAACGCGACCTTCGCGGAACACTCGGCATGGTTTTGCAGGATACGCACCTGTTCACCGGCACGGTTATGGAAAACATTCGTTACGGCAAGCTGGATGCAACGGATGAAGAATGTATTCAGGCGGCAAAGATCGCAAATGCGCATTACTTCATCTCTCACCTGCCGAACGGCTATGATACGATGCTCACTTCGGACGGCGCAAACCTGTCACAAGGTCAGCGTCAGCTTATCGCAATTGCACGAGCCGCCGTTACCAATCCCGAGGTGCTTATTCTTGATGAGGCGACAAGCTCGATCGACACAAGAACCGAACTGCTCATCGAACGCGGCATGGACAGCCTTATGGAAGGAAGAACGGTGTTTGTTATTGCACACCGACTCTCCACCGTTCGCAATTCAAATGCCATTATGGTGCTTGAAAAAGGCCGCATCATTGAACGCGGCGACCATGAAGAGCTGCTCCGCCGCAAGGGCCGATATTACGAGCTGTACACAGGCATGTTTGAATTGAGCTGATTACTGCGTCGAAATTCGAACAGCTCCGTGTATTCAATGTATTTCGATTGATGCATTACACGCACGGAACGCAAATTAAAGGGAACCGTCGAAACAAATCGGCACGGTTCCCTTTTTGATGCTGTTGATTCAATTATTCCGAATGCGCATTGAAATTCGATGTATTAAAACCCGGTGCGGGAGGATTGATCCTTGCGAAGCCGCCGTTCATTCGTCGATTCGCGGTTCGTCCGTCTTCGGCCTTTCCGGTTTCGGGGAAAGATAATGCGGGCGATAGCGATAAAGCGTGCAGGTCATGCCTCCGTTTGAAAGCTTGCGCCTTTTATCCGCTCTTGCGCCGTATATGCGTTCAAAATCCGGATGTGATGCAATGATGTTCACGCTCCAGCCGTCAAGCCGCGAAAAAATGCCGTGCATTTGACGATACAGCTCTTCCGCACTCTGTTTTTCAAGCAATCGTTCACCGTACGGCGGGTTGCAGACGATCACGCCGCCCGTACGCGTTTCACGGAGCTTTTGAACGGGTTCAACGCGCCAATCGAGCATGACCCCCGCTTTTTTTGCATGTTTTTTACAGAGTTCAATCGAATGCGGGTCTATATCCCTTCCGGATATATCCACTGTGTCACGGCGAACACTGTCCCTCGCCTGCTCCCGCGCCGCGGCGAATGCATTGTTCTGCAAAAAATGCCAGTCCTCAGCCGCAAACTCCCGATTAATTCCCGGCGCGATAGTGTTTGCGATCATTGCGGCTTCAATCGGCATTGTGCCTGAACCGCACATCGGGTCTATGAGCGGACGTGTTTGCCTGTAACCCGAAAGCATCACTATTGCTGCACCGAGCGTTTCCGATATCGGTGCAGGCACATTGTATGTTCTGTATCCCCTTCGGGACAGTCCCGCGCCGCAGCAATCAAGAGCAACGGTGACTTCATCGCGCAGAATCCCGATTTCGATTATTATGCGTCTGCCGTTTTCCGGCAGAATTTTAAGTCCGTATTCACGCGAAAGCGAATCCACAATCGCTTTTTTCGCAATGCTTTGACAGTCGGAAACCGAAAAAAGTCTGCTTTTTGCAGATTTGCCGTTCACATGGATAAAACTTGTGCGCAGCAGGTAATCCTTCCAGCAAATGCGGCGCACGCCCTCGTACAGTTCATCAAAAGTTACGGCGCGGAACGAAGCAAGCTTCATCAGCACGCGTTCCGCAGTTCTGAGCCAAAGACAGGCACGCGCCATTGCAAAATGGTCTCCCGCAAAATCAACTCTTGCATCGCTGACGCGAAGCACCTCAATTCCAAGATCGCGCAATTCGCCCGCAACGACGGACTCAAGCCCGATTTTGCACGTTGCAAAATAAGTATCAGTCATACATATATCTCCGTTTATGTTGCTGCCGTAAACCGCCGGCGCACTGTCATTCCGCATCCGGTGCGCCGCCGTTGTTTTCGGGCCCGCTTTCGGATTTGTTCACAGAATCATCTTTTGCTTCTTTATCAGACTTTCTTCCCGAATTTGTCCGTTTTTTCGAAGCGAGATCCGCCTTGTTTGAGCCGGCGTCGGCGTTTTTGCGGGAAGACGGCTTGGTTTTTCCGGCCTTTTTCCGTTCTGCTGCTGCTTTTTCCTCTGCATGAAGCTTTTTGAATGTTTCTTCAAAGCTGTCTTCAAGTTTGCACATTTCTTCCGGCTCGAACATTCCGTATACGCATAGATCGCTTTGAAGCTTCTCCGCCGCATTTTCCAACCTGCGCAGAGTTATATCATAATCCTTTATAAGTTTTTTTGCATTAACTGCTCTTTTGCTGTTCATAAAGCGGCATGTATAATCAATCGCCGCTGCATATGCAGGAACCTGCGAATTGGATAATGCCAACCCCAAATCATTGTACAGTTCCGCAGCCGCTTCAACAATATTTTCGGCTTCCTGCCTGATTTTTTTGCTGCAATTGCAGAGCTTTTGCTGCAAGAGTGCATTCAGCCGCCCGAACGGTGCCTGCAAATGCGGACAATCATCCTCTTTTTCTTCGTCATCCGTTTTGTCGGGTTGATTTTCGGTTGAGAACAGTTCACCCGTTAAGAGTTTTCCCTTATCAAAAATCGTGAACCTTGTCATATTCTCTTTATCGCGGAAAGTCATGATTGCAAACCTGCGAACGCTGTCGTCACAACTCGGATCCAAAAGAATCTTGTAAAGCTCATGCATCGCCGACCGACGGTCACGCTCGTACAAAAGCATCAATCCGCCGATACGGAAGGGCGGAGGAGTTTTTTCTGCGCAATACCGTATGCACTCTTCAATCTCCTCTTGTGTAAGCTCCGGTTCGCTTTCGGTCAACATCCTGCCTGCATCTTCATTTCCGAGTTCGTTCGAAAGCACGGTCATGCAGCGGAACAGTTCGCCGCTCGGAACATCATAGGGTATGCTGACGTTTCTCAGAATGCCGTCCTCCTGCGTTTTTATGCACAGTTTGCGATAATAAGCAGCAACACTGTCACTCGGATCTATTCGCAGCTGTTTTTCAAAGAGAGTTCTGGCAAGAGCATAATCCCCGCCGAGGTAGGCTGACAGAGCATAGTTATGGATTACCAATTGATCGTACGGGTGCTCCGAATAGACCCTTTTAACGAGAGTCATCGCGGCGGAAGCATTTTGAATCTCCAGCATCACGGCGGATGCCCGCATCAGCTCTTCTTCATCCAACCCTTTCATTTTAAGGATGTTGTCTGCACACTCGGCTGCTTTGCGCGGCCTGTGAGCTCCGCTGTACAAAAGCGCAGCATAGCACCGAATCGTTAATCTCGATTTCCATTTTTCGGGAGCGGCCTCGTATTTTTTGATACCTTTTTTAAAATGCATCACAGCATAGCAGCTCAAAAGATACTTTTCGAACAGTTCATAGGAATCCGGGAATTTTTCGATTGCATCGCTGAGAAGTCCGTATGCCATATCGCCGTTCACGCGATCCTCCTCTGCTTCAATGCGTTTCAGAGTTTCTTCAAGCTCAACCTCACTGCTGTCGCGAACGGCAGGAACGGATTCCCTCGACTCGTTCAAAGCACAATTTGCCTCACATATGTCAAGAGCCTCGTAAACTGCCATCAAGTCCTCATCAGTGTAGCTGTCCGGAACGTTCACCAGGAACTGCCTGTACGCTTTGCGCGCCGCAACATATTCGCCGAGTCCAAGGTAGCTGTAGCCCGCGATCATGAAAGCATCCCGTACATACTCGTGACCGGAATTCAGGACGCGCGAGGAATAAGCAAGCGACTCGGTGAACCTGTTCATCTCGTTGTATGTTCCCGCGATTGCAAGCATAACTTCCTCGTTTTCGGGTTCAATTGTTTCCGCACGCCGCATCAGCGAAAGTGCGCCGATATGATCGCCCGCGTCGAGTTTGTCCGCCGCAAGTTTCATAACAAGCTCAACATTGCCGCTGATATCGATAACGTTGTCCGGTTTCTTTTTTATGTTGCTCATGCTGCATATCCTCCGCCCGGTTTTAAGCAGACGCCGAGTTGAAGCCGTTTCATTAAAGTCAAGCCGTTCGGCGAGTTTCCGATTTTTGTTGATTTCGGTTGTGTTCCGTTTTTGAGATCACTCATTTCCGCAGTCGTTTATCGCTTCGGCAAGATCTGCGGAAATCTCATCCGAATCGTTTCCGCCCGCCTGTGCCTCTTCAAGCAGAGCGCGGAGTTCATCCTCGTTAAAAACGTATTTCGTTTGGCAGAAAGAACACACAAGCTCCGCTTTGCCGTCGTTTTCAATAATATCTTTCAGTTCGTTTTCGCCGAGCGACATAATGACGCGCTCAAGCCTTTCCCTGCTGCAATCGCAGCGGTATGCAGGGCAGAGAGTGTCGGTAATTTCAAACTCCATGCCTTCGAAAAGGGCGTTAAGCGCGCTTTCGAGGGTCTCTCCGTCATCCATATGCTGTGACAGCTTTGCAATTTTTCCCGTCAGCTGTTCAAGCCGAATAATATCGCTCTCCGGACAATCGGGCAGCGGTGCAATAATCAGCCCGGCAGCGGAACGCACGGTCCCCTGCTGCGGCTCAACCCTTACGCCGAGATAAACCAGCGACGGCTGCTGTTCGCTTGTGTAAAAATAATTTGCGAAATCATCTGCAATTTCGCCGTCAATAAGCTCGCACCTGCCGACATACGGCTCCCGCAGCGACAAATCGCGAATAACGCGCAGCTCACCGCTGCCGCCGACAGCACCCGAAACATCCAGCTTTCCAAACTCGTTAAGCGGCAGTTCAACCTCCGGATTGGTGATGCACCCCTTAACGATTCCGCCCATATGCCCGACAACCGTTATGTTGCCCGCAGGCCCTCCGCCCGCAATTGTCGCCGTTATGCTGTCCGTTTCGCTTTTCAGCTGTGCACTCATCATGGAAACGGCGAGCAGCATTCTTCCGAGAGCGGCGGTGCAAACACGGCTTGTTCCGTGAATTTCTCTTGCGGTTTCAACTATTTCGCGTCCCGAAACGGCGATCACGTTCACTGTGCGGTTAAAAAGCAGACCGCGAATGATATTGTCGCGTTCAGCGCAGATGTTTTCGATGCAGTCGGAGGAAGCATCGCTTTCGTTCATCTTATTTTCAATTTTGTTATTCATAATGTTTTCCTTTCGCTAAAGGTCATTTGAGCAGGCCGCAAAGGTTATTTGCCGACTCTGTCGGGCTTTCTTGCCGTGAATTGCAGCCGTTCGCTTTCATCACACGGCGGTTCCGTTGTGAATGCCGAAAAAACCCCGATATTTTCAAAGCCGATATTTTTAAGCCACGAGACAAGCTCCCTTTCGGAATGAGCACGTTGAATATGCTTTTCGGAAAATCTGGAATAAAGCGGTTCGCCGTGCGCGTCGTTTGCCGACTTCACAAAAAACTCCAGCTCCATTTCCACAAGCTTGCTTTCCGCATCATAGCAGTTTTGCCAGAAGTATGCAACGTCCGTTCTGCTGTCGCAATAGCCGTTTTGCCCGAGAATATGCTGCAATTTATATCTTGACGAAACATCAAACAGCAAAATGCCGCCCGGCCTGAGCCCGTTGAATGCCGTCAGAAGGAATTTTTCAACATCCTCGCGGCTTGTAAGGTAATTCACGCAGTCACATGCCGCAATGATGCAGTCAACGGGACGATGCAATTCAATGCGGCGCATATCCATGCATATAAATTTTGTTTTTTGCCCGCAACGGCGGGATTTTTCAGCGGCAACTTCGAGCATGTCCCTTGAAATATCCGAACCGGTGACATCGTACCCGGCTTTGTTGAGCCGAAGAGTCAATTCACCTGTTCCGCAGCCGCACTCAAAAATTCTCGCTCCTTTCGGAAAGTCGGTCGGCAGCAGCGATATTATATAATTCGCCCATGCATCATAATCCGTATTGTCCATGAAAATGTCATAGACCTCCGCAAATTTTGCATTATATTGTTCCATTGCCGACACCTCCCGAATTAATCAGCGAACACAAAATAATTATAAACCAATATAGCGGATTTTGCAACATCGTGAAACTGCGTAATGCACCGTTTATCGGTTAAAAGCTGTTTGCCGCAAGACATGTTCCCGCAAAAGGCAAGTATTCGACAGTTCTGAGAAAGCGACAGAAAAAGCTGTTTTCCGCAGGTACAAACCGCAGTCCTCCTTGAGTCCGTTTCGGAATCAAAATTGCAGAATCCGCAGATACTATCATGCAGCAGGCGGCGGAACAGCCGCCGAACCGCTCAAACGCGGTAAAAAACAAGGTACAGAAATACCGCATGATGCAGGAGGAATCCGAAATGACAGAAACAAACACTTCAGGAATAATCACTGCCGCGGCAGACATTATTGCGGGGGCATTCAACGCACTTCCGAAGCGGGTATGTAATCAGCACAAATTTTCCGACTATGCCGACTATCTGCATGAAAACCTGCCTGCACAAGCGGAGTTGGACTTGCAGCGTGAAAAACCGCTGAACCCTGCACCGCTCGTTTCCGTTGCAATTGCCTGTTCGGGAGCAAGCCGTGCGGCCGTTCGCTCAACGCTCGAAGCGCTCGGCAAACAAACCTATGCAAATTTTGAAGTTTGCGTGGTTTCGGAGCTTGCGCAGGCAGGGCTTACGGATTATGAAGGCATTCCGAAATTCAGACTTGTGCTTTTTAACGGCACAGCGCACGAACAGCTGAAAGCCGCCGAGAAGATGCTTAACGGTGCATACTTTTTGCAGCTGCTGCCCGGAGATTTGCCAGCACCGGACGCGCTTCACATGCTTGTTCTGCAAACTCATTCAAATCCCGAAGCGGAGGTTGTTTTTGCCGATGAGGACTCCGTGATTGACGGCATTCGGCAAAACCCGATTTTTAAGCCCGACTACGGGCGCGACACATTGCGTTCCTTCAACAGCATCGGGCGGCCCATGCTTGTTTCCAAACGTGTACATACGGCTGTCGGCGGGTTTCGCGGCAGCACACCGGCCGAGCTTTGGGCATACTGCATTGACTGTGCTTCGGCTGCCAAGCAGGTCATTCACATTGCAAGAATCGGGCTGACCGTTATCCGCAGTTGCGACGGCAGCGAAATTCCCTGCACCGATATACTGAAGCGTGAATTCAATTCCCTTTATCCCGGCGACGGTTCGGGAAAGAAAAACCGCACAAACGGATACTGCTTTGAGGGCAGCGTTTTGGGTACACTTCGTATGCGTTACCCGAGAAAACGCGAACCATCCGTCGGCATTGTTATCGCAGGTGCGGACGGAGTTGAAAACCTTCAGCGATGCATTGACTCGGCGGAGATGCAGTCAACGGTTGATTGCAAGCGAATTATCATTGCGGACGACGGCAGCGGGGATGAGCGAATGCGCCGCTATCTTCAGGCACTCAAAAAGAACAGGGCGGCAGAGATCGTTCACGTCAATGCGGAACAGCCGCTGCCCGAAACGCTGAATGCATGTGCATGCAAAGCCGCTGCGGATTTGCTGCTGTTTTTAAACGGAAACATTGAAATTCTCTCCCCTGCATTCCTTCGCGAATTCACCGAACTTGCGCTTCGGCACGGTGCAGGTGCGATTGGCGGAAAAATCGTGAACGAAAGCGGAAACATCCTTTCCGCCGGCACCGTTATCGGCCTTAACGGCTGGGCACAAAGCCCTTATTCCGGCGAAAAGGATGATTTTGAAGACTTTTTAAAATGCAGTTTTCTGCACGTTCAGCGCAATGTAACCGCCGTCAGCGGCGCATTTATGGCAGTCAGCGGCGAAAACTTTTTCAGTTTCGGCATGTTTGACGAAACGCTGCCCGGAGTGGGATGGGACACGGAGTTCTGTGTTCGGCTCATGCGAAAAGGTCTTGCAAACTGCTTCACTCCGTTTGCAAAGGCGCGGTTATCGGGCGGACTTCCGAATGATTATGCCAATGCAGGCAAAGCCAATCTTTTGCGCTGTTATGACGTATACCGCGAAACACTGCTTTGCGGCGACAGGTATTTCAACCCAAACTTTGATTATGCAAACCCCGTTCCGACTCTCGCCGAGGTCCCGTACCCGCCGATAAAGCTGAATCCGCTTTATTCCGGCTGAGCTTCACCCGCAATCGACCGAAAACGCATCAGTTTTCGCCGTCATCCGCATTTATCAAAGCTTCCGCAAGGGTTTTATATTCCCCGGTGGGATCGGTTTCGGGAAGGGTTTCAACCTTTTTGAGGGTTCTGCAAATTTGCCTTGTGCGAACACCCACAAGCGTTTCAAGGTCATTATGCGCCTTTTCAAGCGATTTCTGCGTTGCTCTGAGCACATCGTCAAACTTTCCGAACTCTCTTTTTATCTGAGAGAGCAAATCCCAGACCTCGCTGCTGCGTTTTTGTATTGCAAGTGTTCGGAACCCCATTTGCAGGCTGTTAAGCAGTGCCGCCATGGTTGAAGGACCGGAAAGGTTAACGCGGAAACGCATTTGCAGCTCTTCGATAAGCCCGAGCCGCACCGCTTCGGCATAAAGTCCCTCCGTGGGCAGGAACATGATCGCAAAATCCGTTGTGCGCGGGGGATTTATGTATTTTTCCTTTATATCCTTCGCGCATTTCAGAAGAACTTCACGCAGGTTTTTCTGCGCAGCGGCAACATCCTCGCCGGAATCATACGCATCGCAGAGTTTGGAATAAATATCCGCAGGGAATTTGCTGTCAACGGGAAGGTAAACCGCTTCCCCACCGTCATTCGGAAGTTTTATTGCAAATTCAACGCGCTCATTATTCTGTTTTCCGGCGTCAAAATTACATTCGTACTGTTCCGGCGCAAGAACTTCGCCGAGAATTGCGCCGAGCTGAATTTCGCCGAGCGTGCCGCGTGTTTTGACATTTGAAAGAACCTTTTTAAGATCACCCACTCCGCTTGCAAGCGTCTGCATTTCTCCGAGCCCCTGATAGACCTGTTTAAGACGTTCATCAACAAGCTTGAAGTTTTCGGAGATTTGCTTTGTGAGCGTCTCCTGCAATTTTTCGTCAACAACACCGCGAATTGCATCAAGCTGCTTTTCGTTGCGTTCCGTCATGAGCTTCACGCTCGCATCCATTGCCGCCAGTTTTTCCGTGCAGACCGTTTCAAAATGCTTATTGCGCGTTTCCGCCTGCTCCGCCTGTGTTTTCAGCAGAGTATTCTGAGCAGCAAGTCTGTCCGAAATCTGTTTTTCGAAGGAATCCTGCCCTGCGGCAAGCCTGTCGGAAAGCGTCCTCTGTTCGGAAGAGAGCCTTTCGGAAAGCGCGTTTTGTTCTGTATTCAGTTTTTCCGAAAACGCTTTCTGTTCTGCGGAGATTCTTTCCGCCGCCGCTGTCTGTGCCTCCGCAAGGCGGGAAGCGGTTTCGCGCATCGAAGAAGCAATGCTTTCATTTAAAGCATTTTTAAATCGTTCATAATCATTCTTTGTTTGTTCGTTGTATCGATAAAGTGCGTCCGAAAGCTCCTTCAGCCTGTCCTGAAGTCTGCGTTCAAGCTCCGCCGATGCATTGCCGACGGAGGAGTTCATTGCGGCACCGACCGTATTTTCCAATTTGCGCTCAAGCTCTGCGCGTTCGCGTTTTTTTGCATTCAGCTGCCCAAATAAAACAACAGCCGAAACGATTCCCGCCAACAGGCTGAAAACCGTAATGATGAGCAGGATAATGAATTGAGTGTTCGGCATACCTTATTCTCCTTTGTTTTCCTCTGTTTTGAATTGTTATCCGCCGCACGGTTCGGTTCACCGATGCCGTTTATCGGCAAATTATTAAACCCGCAGCTCAACAGGCAACCCGTTCTGAGCCGCCCGCCGGCGCGGGTTATATAAACAGTCACTTGTTTAAGCTGAAGCGGTGCAGTTGAATGAATCGACCGCTCAGCCTTGGTTTTTAATCAGGCTTATCAGTCTTCATCGTCCTCCTGTGCGCGTCTGCGCGGTGCTTTTTTTGCGTTTCCGCCGTTCTTGCGCTTGTAAATTTCAACAGCGGCAAGGGCAATGATCGCGATAAGCGCAACTGCCGCAATAATGATAAGAATACTGTACCATACTTTCAGCGCACTTCCCGTTTTTGTGAGCATTCCGTCCAGCTTGCTGCCGATATTCGGATCGTCAACGACCGTGACCCCGCCCGTTGCCGGCGGTTCGTTCGGAACGGTGCCTTCGGCATCGATATATTTTGCGGTCAGATGCGCCTCAAACATGTGCGTGTTGCCCGAAGCGTCAAGAGCCGTCAGGAAGAACACAAGATCTCTTTCTCCGCCGACGTTAAGATCGATATTGAATGACTGTGCGCCGGAGTTGGGTTCAAGAACGGCAATCTTGTGAATTTCATAATCCAGTTCTTTTTCGGTCAGGACAACATCGGTGTAGGGAGTGCTTCCCGTGTTTGTGACGGTGAAAGTCAGCCCAATGATATTCTCTCGATTGAGTTGAGTGCGAACTTCCGCGCGGAACTCAAGGCCGAGAGTTGTCGGATCGATGTAAGGGCGAACAGTGTAGCTCTTTGTGTTGTCCTTAAACACGATGCCGGACGAATAAACGCCGGTGATGTTGAACACAACATAGCGAACGGCTTCGGGGTTTCTGACGAAATATTTAATGGTTTTCGACTCACCGATTGCAAGGCTGAAACCGCTTTGAACAACGGTTCCGAGATCGTCCGTAACGGTGAGCGAATTCAGGCTCTGGTTGCCGTTGTTGGTCAGATACAGTGTAAATTCAACGCCCTCCGGTGTGGGTGTGCCGATTTCGACCGTTTTGGTGAGCTGCGCATTTATAAGGCCGATGGTAAGCCCCGAAAGCGTTACCGACAGGGCATTTGTTGACCCCTCGGGAACAAACGATACAGTCGGTTTGCTCGTTACGGTTGATGTGCGCATTGTGTATTCGTAAGTGAATACGCGGCTCTCTCCCGGGGCAAGGCTGAATGCGGGAAGCATTGCCTGTGTACCGGCAACATTCTTATCAACAAGGATGATGCTGTTGAGATTCTTGGCGCCCGTGTTTATCATTGTATATGTCAATTTGACAATATCACCCGCCGAAGCAATCGATTTGTCAACGCTGCGCGAAAGCTTAAGATAAGCCGTATCCGCACGGGAAATGACAAGAGTCAGCTCACGCGAACCTGCGGTTTGGGTTGCCGTATCGAACCATGCAATTGTAAAGCGCAGTGTTTCGCCGATTTGTTCCTGGGCAACGTTCATCGTGCCGGTAAATGTGCGCGATTCCCCCGCGGGAACATCGGAAGTGTTGAAAGAAACGCCGTATGTGTTGACTATTGAAACATTTGTGTACACACCGCCGCCGGGCTGAGTTGACGGCTCGGGTTCGGATGTCGGTTCGGATGTCGGAGTCGGAGTGGGATCCGACGGTTCCTTTATCAGGGAACCTGTTGCGGTATCATCCAGCCCCTGTCCCGCAGCACCGCCCGGGTTGCGAAGCGTGATGCTTACGGTGACCTGTCCGGGACCGGACAAAAATGCGGGGTTTGCCGAAATGCTTGCCGCGTCCGTTCCGTTTTTTGCGGGCAGAACGGTGATTTCGGCGGAATTGCCATGAACAGTCTGCGCATTTGCGGCGAACCCCGTTGAAACGGGAAGAACAGCCGCAAAAGCGATCAGTGCAGCGAACAAAGCGGTAAATATTGAAAATTTCCTTCGAGTCAATGCTTTCTCCTTATCCCGAACAATGCAGCAGGCACTGTCGGCTCATGCGCTGCGGACACAGAATTCACCCGCCGGCGCATGTACATAAAATATCAATCGTATTATACAGCATTCACCTCGATTTGGGCAAGAGTTTTTATTAAAATTATATTCAACTTGTTTTTGCTGTCTGTTTTTATCGGCTCCGCGATTCGGGCACGAGAAACCGTGATTTTGTCACCGAATGTGTCCCTTCGGCGGAAAAATGTGATTTATTCCCGCACTCATTGGCAAACGGGGCTGAATGCTGTATAATAGACAGCGGAATGGATACTCTCGGCGCACCGCTTGCCGGCGGCAGAATTAATGTGCAGTTTTCGGCAGTTCTTAAGCGTCAGCAGCAAAGCCTCGGTTTTCGCTGCTTCCGATATCGATTGATTTTCGGGAATGCTCTGAATAATCGTTAATCAAAAATCAGGGGGTTCCGTTTTTCCAAAACTCAGAACGGAGGAATCACACACTATGACCGCAACAAACAACGACCGCCGCAAGCCCGGCTGCTCAGCCGCGGCAGGATCGGGATGCGGAAGCATTTTCGCCGGCTTTTCCAAAAAAACTTCGACATTCATGCGTGTTGTCTGCTTTATTGCAGCAGCAGCTTTTTTGCTCTGCTTCAGCGGATGCAAGAACAATAATAACGACAAAAACGGTGTTCCGAACGACAAGACCACTGCAGTTGCATCCATCGGGGACGAAACCGTGAGCTACGCCCTCTATACGGCTGCCTTCGACTCATATCTTTCATACATGGAACAAATGGGCTATGATCCCGTCAGCAACGAGGAAGAGCTGCAAAAATTCCGCGATTGGGTGCTTGAATATCTTGTTAAGGATATGGTGGTTCTGTACCGGGCAAAGGAGGAGGGATTTAAACTTTCCGATGAACAGATTGCGGAATCCGATGCACAGGCGGAAACCGAACTTAAAGAGATATATGACGAGTATATGAAAACTGCCGAAGAATCCAATGCCAAGGACGATTCAAAGACTGTTCAGCAGTATTTCGATGCCGCCATTGCGGAGCTTTCCGAGTATTACACCGGCAAAACCATGACCTATGATGAATACTGCGAGGAATATAAACTCGAACTGCGCAACACGGCGCTTATCGAAGCGTACAAGGAGTATGTTTGCAAAGATTTTTCCGTGACGGATGCAGACATTGCCGATTGGTACGAAAAGCAGCTGAAATCGGATAAGGAGCTTTATGCCTCCAATCCCGGGCAGTATAAAGATAACGAAGAGTATTTTGAAAAATACTGCGGTATCTACGATGATGCCGCGCCCGCGCTTGTTGTTCCGGAGGGATACTCCCGAATCATGGATATTGTTGTTATTCCCAAAGGCGAACTCGGCGATGACTACAAAAAAAAGAACGAACAGCTTGATTCGCTGCGTGAAGAATGCACATCCCTGCTTTTTACGGATGCCTTAAACGGTGACGGCGCAAATTCCGAGCGAATTGCGCAGCTGATTTCGGACTATAAAACGCTTCAGGCTGAATGCGATGAAATGTATAATAAATTCATTGAGCCTTATCGTGCAAAAATCGACAAGGCCTTTGCAGAACTTGAAGGCGGAGCTGACTTTGCTCAGGTCATGCTCAAGTATACAGAGAACGAATACGTTGCAGGCAGCGACAGTTACGGGGGCTGCGAAACCTTCCGCACAAAAGGGCAGTTGATTTCAACAAAACACAGCTCCTCAAAGGGTGACTGGAGTTCAACCGTCAAGGAGATTTATTCGCTGCTTAAGCCCGGTGAATACTCGGATGTGTTCACCGACACGGACGGCAGCCTGCATATCATTTACCGCGGCGCGGACGAAACGCCCGGCGAAGTTAAGCTTGCGGATGTGATTGACAAAGTAACGGCGATCGTCAAAGCGACAAGCGATACCGAAGCATGGGACGAGCTGCTTGATACATGGATGGATGACGCCGATATTGTGTACGACAAAGACCTTATCGCATCCGTCGGAAAAACCTATGTTAAAGAATAATTACTAAAGAGGAGCACCTGATGAGACTTGATAAATACCTTAAGGTTTCGCGAATTATCAAACGCAGAACCGTTGCAAACGAAGCCTGTTCCATGGGACGGGTAACGGTGAATGACAAAGTTGCAAAGCCCGCAGCCGATGTTAACCCGGGGGACATAATCAGCGTTCGCATGGGCGCAAAGCGGCTGACGGCCGAGGTGCTTGCCGTGCGCGAAACCGTTCGCAAAGAGGAAGCGGACAGCATGTACAGAATCATTGAAGACAGTTTGAATACCGATGCGGATTGACACCGCAGCCGAAAGAGGCACGAAACAGCATGGAAAAAACTACAGTATCCGCAATTCTGCTTGCGGCCGGTTCATCCTCGCGAATGGGCGAAAACAAGATGCTGATGCGTTTTTACGGCAAAACACCCATTGAGCTTTGCGTTGAAGCTTTTTGCGGAATTGCCGATGAAGCCGTTATTGCCGTTTCGCCCGACACGGAGGAAATTGCACTTACAGCGGCAAATTCCGCACCCTACCCCGTGAAAATCGTTCGCGGCGGAAGTACGCGGCAGGAGTCAGTATTCAATGCCGTCCGCGCAGCATCGGGTGCGATTACCGCCGTTCACGACTGTGCCCGCTGCCTTGTTGACAAAGAAACCATTAAAGCCAGCCTGCGTGCCGCAGAGCAATACGGCTGCGGCATTGCTTCCGTGCCCGTTGCGGACACAGTTCGTTTCGGCGATACCGGAGAAACGCTTGACAGAAGCAGGCTTCTTGCGGCACAAACCCCGCAAAGTTTCCGCAGAGATATTCTTTTGAATGCATACAGCAAGGCCGTCGGCAGCTTCACGGATGATGCCGACCTTTGCCGCTCAACGGGAGTACAGCTGCATTTTTCTCCGGGCAGCAAACAGAATCTGAAGCTCACAACGCGGGACGACATTCCGTATTTTGAGTTTTTGCTTTCAAAACGCAGTGAGCGGAAGCTCCCCTCGGGCAATGTGTCCGCAAGATCCTCTGCGGAGCCGCGCTCGGGAAACAGCCCGGCTTTGTCAGCAACGGAGGTAAGTAATATGTTCAGAATCGGCATCGGCGAAGACACCCACCGCCTTGCAGCCGGGCGAAAGCTCATCCTCGGCGGCGTTGAAATTCCGTTTGAACTCGGACTGCTTGGGCATTCCGATGCGGACGCACTTGCTCATGCCGTGATTGATGCCCTCCTCGGCGCATGTGCACTCGGCGACATCGGGCAGCATTTTCCCGACAGTGATGAAGCATTTCGCGGCATATCGAGCCTTTTGCTTGCAAAAGAGGCCGCTGCACGCATTCGCGCAGCCGGATTTGAAACTGTGAATATCGATTCCGTGATAACGGCTCAAAAACCGAAGCTTGCGCCCTTCCGCGAAGCAATGCGTGCAAACCTTGCAGAGGCTCTCGGCGTTCCGCCGGAAAATATCGGCGTCAAGTTTACAACACCCGAAGGAACCGGTCCGGAGGGTAATCTTGAATGCATCACCGTTCGTGCTGTTGCAGCGGTGCGGAAAGTGCGGATACAGTGCTGATACGGATGCAAACCGACTCAAGCTTACAACATGCAAAATGACTTTTGATTTTTCAAAAAAACTTTTCGTTTCAACCATTGCGGAGGACTGCGCTGCTGCTGCGCGGGAACACTCGCTGGGACTTGAAATTGCAGAATTCTGCTATGCTCCGAACATGGATACGGACAGTGCGGCGCATTTTCGCCGCGTTTCGCAGCTTGCTGCCGAATCGGGCTGCGGTCTGCGGCTGCTGCTTCATGCCCCGTTTGCGGAGCTTTCTCCGTGTGCAATAGATCCGCTGGTTCGCGACGTTGTTCGGCGGCGATTTGACCAAGCACTGTTTGCGGCGGATGTTATCGGAGCAAAACGAATTGTGTTTCACTCGGGATTCATACCTTTTGTTTACTATAAAGAGTATTTCATTGATGAATCCGTTAAGTTTTGGCGTGTTTTTCTGAAAAACGCACCGAACGATATGAGTTTTTTGCTTGAAAACGTTATGGAACCCGAACCGGAAATCACAGCGGCGGTTGCCGAGGGAGTTAACGATTCGCGCTTCGGGCTTTGCCTTGATATCGGGCATGCAAACAGCCGCGTTTCCGAAACCCCGCTGCCGCATTGGATCGACCGATTCGCACCGAAGCTTATGCATGTTCACCTGCACAACAATTTCGGCGGGGACGATCTTCACAACCCTCTCGGCAGCGGAAATATTCCGATGCGGGAAACGATTGAATATATCATCCGAAAATCTCCGGATGCAACCTTTACGATTGAAAACATGACTGCCGCGCCGTCCGTTGTTTGGCTGGTTGAAAACGGCTTTTTGAGTAAATAATTCATGATATGCAAAATATATACAGTGGATTGAACTTATGAACGAAACCGAACTGAAAGCATTGCTTTCCCGCATTCGCTCCACCGATTCAGCCGCAAAAGCTGCCGCAAAGGAAAGGCAGAGCAAGCTTGCAAAGCCTCCGGGAAGCCTCGGAGCACTTGAGGAAATCTCCGTCCGACTTGCGGGAATTACAGGGCGCGTGTGCAATCGCATAGAAAAAACACGCATAGTTGTGTTCGCAGCCGATAACGGAATAGTTGCCGAGGGTGTTGCTTCAACTCCGCAGAGCGTGACGCTTGCGCAGGCAATAAATATGACTCGCGGCAAAACCGGCATGTCCGCAATTGCGCGGGACTTCGGCATTGATGTTGAAGTTATCGATGTCGGCATAAATTCCGACAGTGTTCCCGAAACCATTCTTGACCGCAAACTGGGGTTTGGCACCGCAAACTTTTCAAAGCAGCCCGCAATGACGCGCAGTCAGGCTGTCGATGCCCTTGCGATCGGAATCGAGGCAGCCGAGCGTGCGCACAACTCGGGCGCGGACGCACTCGGCATAGGCGAAATGGGTATCGGCAACACAACAACATCCGCCGCTGTGCTTGCCTGCCTGCTGAATCTCCCTGTTGAAAGCGTTACCGGGCGCGGAAGCGGGCTTACGGACGAGGGATTTGCACTGAAAAAACGTGTCATTTCAGATGCGGTCGCGCTGCACAAACCCAACGGAGCGGATGTTTTGGACGTGCTGTCAAAGGTTGGCGGGTTTGATATCGCCGCAATGGCAGGCGCATTCATCGGCTGTGCGCTGTTCGGCCTTCCCGCCGTTGCGGACGGACTGATTTCCGTTACTGCTGCACTTGCGGCAGTTCGGCTCTGCAAAACGGTGCGCGACTTTGTTTTTCTTTCCCATGCTTCATATGAAATCGGCTATCGTGCCGCGGCGGCGGAACTTGGCATGGAACCATGGCTTAATCTCAACATGCGGCTCGGCGAGGGCAGCGGCTGCCCTGTTGCGTTTCAGGTCATGCGCGCCGCCTGTGCGGCAATGAACGATATGGCAACCTTTGAGGAAGCCAGCATCAACGATAACTACCTTGAAAACATTCGAAACGAATCGGCGTTCTGCGTTAAGACCGTTTGAAAACTCGGGAGCGAAAATGAAAATACTCATAGTCGGCGGAAGCAAAAGCGGAAAAAGCATGGCGGCTCAGCGCATTGCAAGGATGCTTGCGGCGCGCGGCTCCTGCCCTGCGTACTATTGGGCAACGATGGAACCTTCCGATTCGGAAGACGAAAAGCGCATTGCGCGCCACCTTGAAGCGCGAGCCGGTTGGGGCTTTGAAACCATCGAATGCGGCCGAAATACCTCCGCTTTTTCCGCATCGGTTCGCGGAGGCTGCGTACTTTTTGACAGTGTGACGGCTCTGCTTGCAAACGAAATGTTCCCCCCGCCTGCACAAAATGCCGATTTTTCCGTTGATTTTACAGCCGGGGAACGTGTTGCGGCCGAACTGTCGGAAATTGCAAACGCAGCAATGCATTTTATATGTGTATGCGATGATATTTTTCGTGACGGAATGCAATATGACGATGTTACCGAAAGCTACCGCCGAGCATTGGCTTTTGTTTGCAGACAGCTTGCTTCCGAATTCGATATTGTGGTTGAAGCATCGTCGGGAATCATGCGAACGACAAAGGGAGACGCATTGCTTCCCCGAAACGTTCCGACGTTCTGAACGCGCATACAGTGACTGTTTGTTTCTTTTTATTTTATTGTTATGAAGTTGTTTATTTACGGTTTTTTTATGGCATGGGGCATGTTTCTTGCAATCCCCTGTCCCTTCAGGCGCTGGGATGAAGCTGCACGCGGCAGAATGCTCGGCTTTTTGCCGCTCATCGGGCTTATTGTCGGCGCAATTTGGGCTGCGGCCGCTCACCTTTGCACGGCTCTCAATTTACCCTCTGCCGTTCGCGCATTGATTCTTTGCGCTTTGCCGTGGCTTGTGACCGGCTTTCTGCATCTTGACGGGTTCATGGACGTTTGTGATGCTGTGCTTTCGCGGCGCGATCTTGAAACCCGGCAGCGCATACTGAAGGATTCCCACTGCGGCTCGTTCGCCGTCATATGCATGATTCTGCTCGCCGCCGCGCAATGGAGTCTTTTTTTCTCATTCGAATCTTTCGATTTCAAAGCATTGTTGACGCTTGCGGTTCTGCCCGCCTGCACACGCGCCTGTTCCGGGATTGCGGTTCAAACGCTGAAGCCGATGCAAACGAGCCAGTACAGCGGAGCTGTTCGGAGCGCGGCCTCCGTCGTTTCGCTCTTTGTTCAGCTCGCACTCTTTCTTGTACTTCCCCCGCTGCTCTGCGGCAAAGTCGGTTTTGCGCCGATTGCGGCTGTTGCGGTATATTGGATTTGCATTCTGCGCGAAAAAAAGCAGCTCGGCGGCATGAACGGAGATATTTCAGGCTTTTCGCTTACACTTGCGGAGCTTGCGGGCATTGCGGCACTGCTTCTGTTTGGCCGCATGTGAACGGATTAAAGCAATTGAATCGATAAAAAACAACTGAAACAGGTATTTATATGAACTCAAACGAAACATACGAAATTGATAAGTGCGGCGGGCTGACGCTGATTATCGGAGGCGCATATCAGGGCAAGCTGACCTATGCCGTGCAGCGGCTTGGGTTCAATGCCGCCGCCGTCCTCGACCTTGCCGCCGCACAGTGCCCCGAAGCAAATGTTTTCGATTCCGTTATCGGCGGGAACAGCAGTGTTTACATTCATTTTGAAGCATTGACTCAAAAAATTGCCGCCGAATATGCCGACCTTGACGCGGCAGTCAAACGGCTTGACGATGATTTTCTTGCACCGCTGTTCACATTGTCCGAAAAAAAACGGACTGCACTCATTGCGCGCGAAATCGGCTGCGGCGTTGTTCCTCTCTCCGAGAAGGACCGCCTTTGGCGCGAGCTGCACGGTGCGGCCCTTGCAAAGGCTGCGGCAAAAGCAGACAGCGTGATACGGCTTTTTTGCGGACTTCCCGAAAGGTTAAAATAGCGAAAGGAGTTTTTCAACGATGAAACTGACTCTGATAAGGCACGGCATGACCCGCGGCAACATGCTGCGTATTTATTACGGCAGTACCGATTTGCCCATTCTTCCAGAAAGTTATACAGAACTTGAAGCACGTGCAAAAACGGGCTTTTATCCGACCGCCGAACGTTATTACACCAGCGGAATGCTGCGCGCCGAGCAGAGTTTTCGCGCAATCTACGGGGACACTCCGCACAGTGTGCTTTACGGAATGCGTGAAGCGGACTTCGGAGATTTTGAAATGCGGAATTATGCCGAACTGAAGGATGATCCTGCATATATCAAATGGATTTCAGGAAACAATGAGGATAACATCTGTCCAAACGGCGAAAGCGGTGCGCAGGTCACGGCGCGCGCACTTGAGGCACTGAAACCTGTCATTTCCGAAGGGGTTGATGCAGTCGTTGTTGCCCACGGCGGCGTTATCGGCGGCGTGCTTGCGCATTTTTTTCCGAATCCGAACGGCAGATTCGCCTTCACGCCGGCACCCGGTGACGGTTATACCGTTGAATTTTGCGGCGAAAAGCCTGTTGCCGTTTACAAGCTTTCGGAACGGCAGTCACGCACATAAAAGTCACGAATGTGAAGCAAAAAGCGCAAAAAAAACGATGCGGAATCCACCTTCCGCACCAGTCCGAGACGCAGCAATTCAATAATTCAATTTGATTGTGCTGTTTTTGATACTGTATCTAAAAGAAAAAATCGCACCCGTTCTTCAGCAGCGAACTGCACACGGCAAGGGAATGGATGCTCCTGCCAGGCGTCCCCGCGGCACATCGTCTTATCCGCTTAATGCTGCTTCCGTCAGGACCTGACATGGTTCACGGCAGAAAATTGCACGGGACCCGGCCGTCAACACACCCACTTTTGCCGTGCGGCAAAACCTCGAACGGGATGCGACTTTTTAATTATACAACATTCCCGTTAGCTTTGCAAGGGGAAAACGAAAGATTTTTTCACTTTTCGAATTATACAAAAAAACAGTTGCAAACCGTCCGGAAAAATGATATGATTTTAATATGTGCGTTATTTTTTTGTGAACAAATGTATTGCGAATACCGAATGCGCGCCGTATTTTCAGTGCAGCACGCAAGGCTGATTTCGCGTTGAGTTCAAATTGTATTTGCGAAAAACAGAATTCAAATCCTTTTCCGCAAAGAGCGATTCGTTCAGTGCGTTTTCGGGTTTGTTTATTAAACAGTTTGTGAATCGGTGTTTGTATGCAGCACGGAGGAATCGATGTATCTTATTGCGAACGGCAGCCTTATCACGAGGGTTCCCGGGGATGAATTTTTCATGAAGGACGGCGGCGTTGTCGTCGTTGGGAGCCGCATTGCCGAAGTCGGCACAACGGCCGAGCTTGTGTCAAAATATCCGCGTGCGGAGTTTATCGATGCATGCGGCGGCATAATAATGCCCGGTTTTATTGATGCACACACGCGTTTTTATTCGTCTCTGACCTGCGGATTTGATCTTCCCGTCAGCGAACGGGCAGAATACTATGAATTTTTGCATAACGGCCGCTGGTCCATCGACAGGCATCTCACGCTTGACCTTGTCAAAATGTCCGCATATGCTTCAATTGCCGAACGAATTAAAAACGGAGTTACGACCGTTTTCGACAGTCATGCAAGCTATTTTGAACCGACAGGGAGCCTTGGTTCGATTGCTTCCGCCGTTCGCGACTGCGGCATACGTGCCTGCCTTTGCTATGAAACAAGCGACCGCGACGGGAACGAAAAAAGCGAACTTGCAATTTCGGAAAACCTGAATTTTTATGACAGCATTTCCGCAATGAATATTCCGACAATACACGCAATGTTCGGGCTGCATTCATCCTTTACGCTGTCGGATGCAACGCTTCGCAAATGCGTTGTACGCAACAAAGGACGCACGGGTTTTCACATCAGTGTTTCCGAAAGCCCGGATGATCTTTATGATTCCACGCAGAAATACGGCTGCCGCCCGGTTCAGCGATTGCAGAACGCCGGTGTGCTCACACCCGATTCGCTGCTTGCACACTGCACATATGTGGATGATGTCGGGCTTGATATTATCCGCCGAAGCGGAAGCAGCATTGTAAACTGTCCCGAATCGGATCTTTTTAACAGCACGGGATGCTGCCCCGTGTTCAAAATACTTGAAAAGGGCATTACTCTCGGCATCGGTTCCGACTCCTATGCAGCCGATATGCTTGAAGTTGCAAAAATGTCGCTGAGTGAACTGAGACACACCGCAGGCCTGCCGAACGCCGGGTTTCCGGAAGTTGCACGCATTCTTTTTGACGGGAACGCCAAGATTGCATCCCGCACGTTCGGAATCCCGATCGGAAGGATTCAAAAAGGTGCGGCTGCGGATATAATCATTATGGATTATATCCCGTACACGCCGCTGAGTGCCGTGAATACGGACAGGCATATTATCTTCGGCATGAGCGGGCATGAGTGCGTTATGACAATGGCTGCCGGAAGAGTCCTTATGCGAAACCGCAGGCTTACTTTCGCCCGTGAAGACATTCTGAGCCGCAAAACAACAGCCGCCGCAGAGGATCTTTGGCAGTCGGTGAACCAGGATGCGCAAAACAGACTGTTTCATGATGAGTAAACTCTTTTAATTTTTTTGATTCGGATTTCAAAAAGGGACTGCTGCAAACATGACTTGATTTTGCGGCAGTCTCTTTAAAAATGTTTCAGTATTTATTTTTTAGTGCGTCCGTTCGATTTTCAGTTCGTACCGGAACTTTCGGCATCGCCTGCCGGTGCTTTTGCGCGTTTATCGGCGCGTCGGTCATAGTACCTTGGTTTTTTCTTGAATTTTGCAGGTTTCTGCTGCTTTTTAAATCCGCCGCCGGGTCTGTCGGGTCTGTCCCCTTTTTCAACTCCGTCGAACTCGTCCTCGTGTTCAAGCATTTCGGAAGACTTTGAGCGCGGCGTCCATTGTCTTTTGTTTTGCTTTTTGTTAAATTTTCGGCCGCTGTCACCCCCTTGGGAGTGTTTTTGCACCCGATTGCCATTTTGCGCAGACTTTGCGGTTTTCTGAAAGTTTGAAGGTTTAGAGAACTTTACATGTTTTGCAGGCTTTGCGGCAGGCAGTTCTCCGTCACCCTTTTCCGTTTCATCGGAATGAAATTCATCGTCCGAATAAATATCAGCTCGGTCGTATTTAGGTTCATCAATAAACTCTGCTTCTTTTTCGGCTTCGTCTGAGGAGTCGGGTTTTGAAGCTGCCTGCTGCGGCATTCCATCATCATCGGCATTGCCGCAGCATGAACCGCCGCATTCATCGCAGCCGCAGCAGCGAACACCGTTTTTGTTGACATAATTCAGCTCGTTGAACGGATAGCTCCGAACATCAAGCGTCCCATCGGCAAGCGTTACTTTGACCTTTGTCCTTTCGGTTATTACATTATTTTCGATAACAACACCGCTTCCGTCAACCGTTACGCATTCGGTGCCGACGGTGGGCATTTGTTTATGCATTATATCGTAGCATTCCTGTTCATATTTCAGGCAGCACATAAGCCTTCCGCAAATGCCGGAGATTTTTGTCGGATTCAGCGAAAGATTCTGGGACTTTGCCATTTTTATTGAAACCGGAATAAACTCCGTTAAAAATGAGCTGCAGCAGACGGGACGCCCGCATGCACCGATGCCTCCGCATTTTTTTGCTTCGTCGCGAACGCCGATCTGACGCAGATCAATGCGTGTTTTAAAAATGCCGGCAAGGTCTTTTACAAGCTCGCGAAAGTCAACTCTGTTGTCCGCCGTGAAATAGAAGCTGAGTTTCGAACCGTTGAATGCGTATTCAACATCAACAAGTTTCATTGCAAGCCCGTGCTCTTCAATCTTGCGCTGACAGGTTTTAAAGGCTTCTTTTTCTTTTGAGAGATAGTATTCATGCTGCTCCCTGTCCTCATCCGTTGCAACGCGGACAACGGGTTTCAGCGGAGCAACGATGCTTTCTTCCGCAATTATCCTCGGCGGCTCGGCAACCTCACCGAAAACAAGTCCTCTTGCGGTTTCAACAATTACATTGCCGCCCTTTTCTATTTCCAACTCCAGCGGATCAAAATAGTAAATTTTGCCGCTGTCCTTAAACTTAACTCCGATTACCTTGTTCATTATTTAAACCGTCCCAATTTTTCATCAAATTATTGAATGCATCCGCCGCATGCCCGAAACAGGCAAATCTTGCTCCGACAGATTAATCGGATATTGCCTCGGCAATATCTATTATCAGCCTGTCGAGAATCGGGTTCACGCCCGCATTTGAGCTCAGCCGCATTTCCGCCTCCGTGATTTTTATGACTGCGGAATGAATTGCATTGAACGACAATGCACCGGCAGCATTATTGAGCCTTGTGCCGACTGTGCTGCCGCTCGCAACTCCTGTTTTTTTGTTTAAAACATCATGACATGCAGCAAGCATGAACCCCAGGCTTTCTTTTGCAGCCTGCCTGTCCCTGCCGATTGATTTTGCCCACTTGAACGGGAGCTTTCCCTCAAAAATATCAAGCAATGCATCAATCGCATTCTGCCTGAGTTTTTGAAAAGCTTCGTCCTGCATGAGCCGCTTCGCACGGGTCAGCGACCCCATGCTCTGCGCCGCAAAACGCTGCGCTTCCGACTTTGCGGCACCCAAGCGAATCAGCTCCGCACCGATTTCCGCCGCAGACGCCGTTCCGAGACGAACGATCTGGCAGCGCGAACGAATCGTCGGAAGAATGCGCTGTTCAATGCCCGTAAGCAGAAAAAACGTGCCTTCCGGCGGCTCCTCGAGCATTTTGAGCATTGCATTCACCGCACTGTCGTTCATCATGTGGGCGTCGGTGATTACAACAACGCGGTTGTTTCCTCCGAACGCCTTTTTGCTGAGTTCCTGCCGAATCATGCGCATTTGTTCAACTTTTGCGCCGCCGTTCAGCTCGTAAAAATCCGGAGAGAATTCCAGCATCTCCGTTTTTTCGCTGCCGAAAAGCAGCAGTGCGGCGCACTGACGCAAAAGCTCCGCAGTCGATGACGGTTCACCTTCCGGCGCGGTTTCATCACAATCCGCACTTGTGACAAGATAACCGTGCATCGCCCTTCCTGCACGAATCGTATTCTTCAGTTTCTGTACATTTTCGTTAATCATGAAAAATCATGAAAAGATTCCGAAACCGCGCATTGCGCGTTCCGAATCAGCAAAACTCTGCCTGCGGAGCGATCTCGCGCACATGATTCAGAAATTCTTCATCGGGATTGAAAAAAATCCTGTGCAGCGCATCGCCTTTTTTGTACACAACGGAGTAAGCTTTTTCCGCTTTTTTGCATGAAACATTTGCGGAGTCGATAACCGACGAAGCATTTTCACCCGAATACCCGCCGCCGGGAGTGCAGACGGCAACTATGTCACCGCCGCAAAGAGTTTCGATTGTTGTGCCTTTTGCACTTACAATGCGTTCGAACACTATTGTTCCGACAGGGTAAGGGTAATCCTCATGCGTAATCATATCGTCAAAACGCGGATCGTAAACGGTCTCCGGCTCTTTATAAAACACAGTGTAGCGAAAGCCGATGATGCGAAGCCTGTAGATCACATAGATTGCGGCAAGAACAAGCCCGATAAAAACATAGCGCGGAACATTCGAATCAAAAAGCTTTTCGAGATACATGACCACCGCTCCGACTGCGAAAAAAGCAATAATCAGAACGATGAAAAGAATAAGGTCACTTTTTTGCGATCCGCCGGATCTGTCCACACTCTGTTGATACATGCATAAGCCTCCACGGTTGATTTTGCAGGCAGTGCAGCCTGCCGCTATATTGTATCATTTCGCCGATATGAAGTCAACGGCTCCCGATCATTGCGGAATGAAAGCCGCTCCTGCCGAGATATTCCCAAATTCTCCGAGTTTATATATCTTCGGATTTGGTATTTTCGTAAAGGGAATTATGCAGCGGTTTTTTCCGCAAAAAGGAAATCAACCCGCGTTTTCCGTGCACAGCAGCAGTGTGTTGACCGCATCCTGCGCAATGCGGAACATTTCTTCACCGGTTTTATGTTTGTTTTTGATGACAAGCGCAATTTTTTCACCGGCGGCAAACGCCGCACCGTCAATTGTTCCGACAGCGGCTAACAGCTTTGCGCCGTCCAACGGAGCATCGGCGCCGAAAGTGAAGCGAACCTCCTCCGGATGAACGGTGAAATTCAGAATACCGAGCTGAGCCGCGCGGGATTTATACAGTGCAATATCCAGCAGATTTTGAACCGAGCGCGGGATTTCACCGTATCGGTCGATAAGTTCATCCTGAACATCACGGAACGAGTCAATATCGGTAATCGCCGCAATGCGTTTGTACATTGAAATTCTGCCTGTTTCACGCGGAATGTATTTTTTGGGAATATGGGCATCTATCGGTATCTCCATTACGGTGTCGATCTCCGTCTTTACCGTTTCGCCTTTTGCTTCCTTAACGGCAGCATCAATCATTTTGCAGTATAAATCATATCCGACCTGCGCCATGTGTCCGTGCTGTTCCGCGCCGAGAATATCCCCCGCACCCCGAATTTCAAGATCGCGCATTGCAATACGGAAGCCCGCACCGAACTGCGTGAACTCTTTTATTGCCGACAGGCGTTTATCGGCAATCTCGCTGAGAACTTTATTTTGACGGAATGTGAGGTAGGCATAACCGAGCCTTGCGCCTCTTCCGACTCTTCCTCGGAGCTGATAAAGCTGTGAAAGGCCGAATTTATCCGCATCATAGACTATCATGGTGTTTGCATTTGAAATATCGAGTCCGCTTTCAATTATCGTGCTGCAAATCAGAACATCGTATTTATAGTCCATGAAATCCATCATGGTGTTTTCCAGCCGGCGTTCGCTCATCTGCCCGTGAGCATAGGCAATACGCGCTTCAGGCACAAGTTTGCTCAGCGACTCGGCAAAGATATCCATTGTTTTGACAATATTGTAAACAATGTAGACCTGCCCGCCCCTTGCAAGCTCTTTCATGATTGCCTCGCGCACAAGAGCATCATTGTATTCAACAACAAAAGTCTGCACGGGATAACGCGCTTCAGGCGGGGTTTCAATAACGCTCATATCGCGTATGCCGCTCATGCTCATGTGCAGAGTGCGCGGAATCGGGGTTGCCGAAAGGGTCAAAACATCTATATTTCGCTTCAGATTTTTTATCTGTTCCTTATGATTGACACCGAACCGCTGTTCCTCATCGATGATCAAGAGCCCCAAATCCTTGAATTTTACATCTTTTGAAAGAATGCTGTGTGTACCGACAAGAATATCTATGGTTCCGTCCGCAGTCTGTTTTTTTATACGTGCCTGTTCCGCAGGAGTCCTGAATCGGGAAAGCAGCTCGACCTTTATCGGGAAGCCGGAGTAGCGGGAGCAGAGCGTGTTGTAGTGCTGCTGAGCAAGTATCGTTGTCGGAACAAGAAATGCGCATTGTTTGCCGTCCATCGCGCATTTGAATGCAGCACGCAGCGCGACCTCGGTTTTGCCGTAGCCCACATCACCGCAAAGCAGCCTGTCCATTATTTTATCCGATTCCATATCGGCCTTTATCTCCTGAATGCTTGTCAGCTGATCCGGAGTTTCGCGATAAGGAAAGCTGAGTTCCAGTCTCTGCTGCCAATCCGTATCCTTCGAAAAGCGGAAGCCCTTGCGTCTTGCGCGTTCGCCGTAAAGTTTCACAAGGTCAAATGCAAGTTTGCGCACGCTCGCCCGCGTTCTTGCAACGGTTTTCTGCCACTCGCCGGAGCCGAGTTTTGAAAGCTTTTGCTTTTCCTCCTCTCCGCCGATATATTTTTGCACTCTGTCCATCTGATCCGTCGGAATAAACAGTTTGTCGCCGTCACGGTAGCAAAGCTCGATATAGTCACGGGTTTTTCCGTCAACCGTCAATGTGCTGACGCCCGTGAATCTGCCTATTCCGTGCGCTTCATGCACGACGAGATCGCCGACGCTGAGATCGTACAGCGTCAGTCTGTTATGCGGGTGCTTTGTCGGTTTTGTCTCCGGACGATATTCCGAACCGAAAAGCTCATATTCCGAAACGACCGCAAGCCGAAGCTCCGGATACTCAAACCCGCGCGGAATCGTTTGCCCGGTGATAATTATTTCGCGTTCAACGATGTCCCTGCCGAGTTTTTGAGTGACGGGAGCTTCTATTCCCAAATCGGAAAGAATATCATGCAGCCGTTCCGCATGTCTGCCGGCATAAAGCAAAACGGAGAAGCCTTTTTGCCGCCAAAGGCCGATGTCGTCGCGCAGAGCCGTATCCCCCTGCACGTAGCGCGAAATCTGACGTGAATCGAATTTTACAAGAAATTTCGGCTTTATCAGCTGATAACTCCTTGAAAACGCAAAAAGCATTGCGGTTGAGCTTCTGTCCAGCGCCGCCATGGTGACACTCGGAGCATTCAACAGTCCCGCCTGAAGCTCATGCCCCTCCCCGCTGTGCAGAACATCCGCAAGATTATCCGTGAAGCGTGAGAAAGCGAACCTTGCGCTTTCTTCAATGCGGGAGGGTTCGTCAAGAATAATCAAGGCGTCCTCCGGCAGATAATCAAGCAAGGTTATCTCGTTCCGCACAAAAAGCGGAAGCAGTGAGAGAGCGTTCTGCGGAATTCCGCCCGCACGCAAAATCTCTGTTTCCGCCGCATAATGCGCTTTTGAGCGCAAAGCCGCAATGCCCTTTTGCCGCATATCCCGATCCAGCGGCAGTTCCGTTGCGGGCAAAATCTCAACGCAATCCGTATTTTCGGTTGAACGCTGGTTAAGCGGATCAAACTCGCGCATTGTGTCTATTTCATCGTCAAAGAATTCAATGCGGACGGGATTTTCCGCCGTTATCGGAAAAATGTCGATACAGCCGCCGCGCAGGCAGACCTGCCCCCTTCCCTCGCACATTTCCTCGCGTGAATAACCCGCATCGATAAACTTTTTCAGAAGGGACGCAGGTTCAATTACCATGCCCGTTCGAACCGTCTGAGTGAATGCCGAAATCACGGAGGGCGGTGCCATGCGCTGCATAACGGCCTCGATCGGCGCAACCACCAGGCAGGGTTCACCTTTTATCAGCCGTGCTGCCGTTCGCAGCCGTTTTGATGTCAATTCCTGTGACTGAACATAGCTGTGGGCATTGAGCGGCAGTTCCCTTGCCGGAAAAAGCACCGCATCGGGATAATAGCAGCAAAGTTCCTCGTGCACCCTTGCCGCTGCCTGCTCGGACGGAACAACAACAAGCATCGGCCGCTTTGCTTTTGAAAACAGAGCGGCTTCGATATGGGTTCGCTGTGCTTCGCCCAACCCAAAGACGCCGGCGGGACCCTTGCAGCCGCAAAGACCTTCTTGCAGCCGTCGGAACTCTTCCGATTTATCTAAAATTGAGAACAGCGGGTTGATTTCGGTGTTCAGTCCCTTCGCTTCCGTCTCTCTGTTTGTCATGTTTGAATTAACTGCCGTATTCTCCATGCGTTCACCCCCTTTGGTGCGTTTAATAATATCCGTTTTGAAAATCAGCCGTTCCGATTATCGGAATCAGGAATTGCCTCTCCGACAAGCCGAACGGTGAAAAGCGCACACTGTCCGTTTGCCGTGCAGTGCAGCCTTGCATTCCCGCCTGCGCAAAGTGCGGCATTTCCGCTTTCCAACTCAAAAAGAAGCATTGTTTCGTTCGCGGCGGGTTCAAGATCAAGTTCCGTTCCGCTGTCAACAAACACCAGCTCGCCTTCCGCCGCACCTTTGCGAAGCATAAGGTTCAAATCCCGCGCTTTGCCGACGCAATGGGTTTGAATTCCGCCGTCGAATGCATACACGGTTGAGCGGGGCAGCACAAGCTTTTCGCTGCCGTTTGCTCCGTGTGACAACCGCATTGTGCCGCTTACCGATGCAATCAGCCTGTTGTAATCGGGCAGCGATGTAAAATCCGATTCTTCAAGTTCGACCTCTGCCGTGCTGATGCGAAAAAGAAAATTGCGCTCAGCGTAAAGAGCTCCCTCCGGCGCAATATAAATCTCGGTTGTTCTTCCGCCGCTCCAGAGCGATACGGGCATATCGGATGCCGCAATAATCCTCACGCCGCAGGAATCATACTTCGCATTATCCACGTTTATTCTATCCTTTTTCTGCATATTAAATTTCCCCTTCCGACACAAGTGTACGAGCTGAACAGATATAAACTCAATGCAGCCGAATATGCCCGAGAGTTCGCTGCCCTCGGGTTATTCCGCCGTGATTTGCGATAGGTCGCCGCAGCCGACAACAGCAGCTGCACTACCTTTATTCGCTTTATTCATATTATAGAACATCTTCCAGCTTATTGCAAGCACCAAAGCATTTAAAGGCGTCAGCTTGCAGGCTGAAGCAAGCTTTTGTTTCGGCTTCGGCTGCTGTTGACTTTTTTTCATGCAGTTGTTATACTTTCAGTGCAACAAAAGGGCGGGTTCATTCATCCGCCAGAATTTCGGAGGAGAACAACCCAATGAAGGCTTCAACATCCCGCACCGTTTCCGCAAAGGTTCTGCATTCCATCGTTTCTGTTCTGCTTGTTTTTGCGATGATATTCGTTTTTTCCGCATGTCAATCCGACGCAGTTGACCCCAACGAAACGGTGGATATCGGCGGCGGTTCCGAAGGAGAACGCACTGCACCCGCTCAGACCGCAGATCTTTCCCGTTTGGTTCGTATTTCGCTTACAATCGATGCAACGCGCGCATACAACAACGCGTCTCTGCCGCAGAATATTAAAGACGGCCTTCAAAATGAGGGTATGCTTATTAAAAACGCAATGCTGACCCTTTCCGAAGGCAAGACCGTTGCCGAAACTTTCTCGCTGCTGCGCACATACGACATCGTGATCGTGTCTGAAAGCGGAGCGGCAGGAACCTTTGTTACAAGCATTCAGGGCCTTGAAAACGGCGCGTGCGGAGCCGCAAGCGGTTGGCTTTTCCGCGTCAACGGTGAATTTCCGAGCGAGGGCATAGACAGCATCAAGCTTCACAACGGAGACAAAGTCGAATGGCTGTTCTCCTGCGACGGCGGAGCGGACGTCGGCATGTCTTTCGCTCAATAACAAAATCAATGCCGATCGCTCCTGCCCGTGCCGCATCAAGTGCTGCGGTTTGGTTTGTCTGCTGCGGGGAAAGCCAAATTTGCCGCCCTTCCCGAAAAAAATCCCGCACACTTATTCGCTGTGCAGGTCAGTTATTGCGCGGGTTCTGTTTTGTTAACAAAAATGTTACATTTCAAAAGGGCAAAATCCACATTTGCAGCCCTTTGCAATGTTGAAAAGCGGCAAGCGGTCTGGTATAATAGGGAACATGCGGACAACACTCGGCTTGATTTTCGCCGTGCTTCTCCGCAGAGTAAACGAATGGATTTCAACATTATGAATAAAAATAGTTTCAGATACAAAAACAAACGCCGCACCGGAAGGCTGCGTTCCTTCCTTTCCCCCGCGTTGGCTGCGCTGATGGTTTTTTCATCGTTTGCAGCCTGCACACTGACCGCATGCAAAAAAGATGATTCTCCGAATGTCATTGTTGATATTCTGCCCGTGACAAAGGCGCCGCTGCCCTCGGTTGAACCTGCAACCGCGCCGGCTGCCGAAACTGTTGCACCCACGGCAACACCCGCACCTGCCGACACGAATGCGCCGTTGAACACAAATGCACCCATTGACCAAACCGTTTTCGACAACTGTGCATTTGTGGGCAATTCCACGTTCGAAGGGTTGTATAAATACGGTGTCATTACCCACGGCAAATTTTTCACCCGCGTCGGGCTGAACATTCTTTCCGTATACACCCAAACAACGACCACGGGCAGTGTGCCGGTTATTGATGAACTGAATACGGGCAGCTACGAAGCCGTCATTCTGATGTTCGGCGAAAACGAACTCGGCTGGCCGAATCTCAACACTTTCATCGAAAAGTATTCCAAATTTCTCGATGACATATGGCAGCGTCAGCCCGGATGCGAAATTTTCATCATGCTGATTCCGCCGGTTTCGGCAAAAGTCAGCAGCACAAGCACAACGGGAGTCACGAATGAAAACATCCAGCTTTACAATGCGCAGCTTGTTGATCTTGCGGCGCGGCGCGGCTGTCATTACGTTTCCGTTCCCGAGGCACTCGTTGACGCAAACGGCTGTCTGCCCGCGGATGCATCCGGCGACGGGATCCATTTAAACATGACCTACTCAAAATACTGGGCGGATCATATCTGCCGCACGGTTGCAGCCGTGCTTCGTCCCTGACGGCGGCAGGCAAGAAGGTTAAACATAAAAAAGAGATAAACAAACGGAGGACTTACAAATGAAAAAGGCTAACATTCTCAAAATTGCATCCGCATTCGTTCTTGTTGCGGCAATGCTCATCTTCTGCGCATGCGGCAAGGATTATTCAAAGCTCAAGCTTGATGTGAACTCAATCGGAGTCAACCTTATCAACAATTGCAGCTTCCAGGTAACACCCGAAGCAGTGCCAAATGCGGACGCAGCGATTTCTCAGCTTAAACTTGACGAAACGAAGCTTGCAAAGAATGCTGACGGAAGCTTCAGACTTTTCTATTCCGTCAGCGCTTCCACTCCGGAAGTTGTTATAGTTATCGAAGCGGTTGATGCCGCAGCAGCCGAGAGCATCAGCAAAGGCGCGGTCAAAGAGTGGATCGATTACAACGCCGAGGCATACGCAAGCTACGGCGCGGATCAGGTTCCCAAACTTGAAAACGCCGTCAATCAGACGAACGGCAATTATGTTTTTGTCATCGTCAGCAATGATGCGCCCGCTGCACAGAGCTTTCTTAACGCACAGCTTGATGCTGCACTGAAAACAGCTTAACGCCGCAAAGCGCAATGCACCGTTACCGCACGAATCGAGTTTGCGGATTCAGTCAAAAGGTTCAAATCCGCAGCTCGATTCAGGTTTCGTTATACGGAACAGCAGCGAACGAACCCACAACCCGAAATAATTATGAATAAAGACTGCAAAATCAAGGTAAAACGCGGCACACGCAATACGGTCGGCTCTGCAAACAAACTGCTAATCGTTCTGTTTGCGGGGTTTATTTCAGTATTTTTCCTTCTTATTATGTTTTTGCCGAAGCATGAAGGCGAGCTGAGTCCGAACGAACGGCGCGTGCTTGCCTCCGCTCCGAACACAAGCCTCGGCAACATTTTGAGCGGCAAATTCTCGGGCGAAGTTGACACATGGATGGAGGATCATTTTCCCGCAAGGAATGCGTTTGTTTCGATTTATTCGCACATGAACCTTTACTCCGGGCGCAGCATCGTTGAAAAAGTCACTCTGGGCAAGAATAACCGCCTGTTCAGCGCACCCGTTCAAAGAGATGATGAAACGATGAAAACAAACGCCGAAAAAATTTCCGGCTTTATAACAGAAAACGATCTGAACGCCTTCACCTTTATCATTCCTTCCGCAGGCTATATGCTTCCGGAGGAGCTTCCCGCCGTTCACCGTGAATATGCCGACGGACAGATCATCGATGCGCTGAATTCGGTGTACGGACTTCGGAATTGTGCAAAAAGCATTTTTGCCGACAATGTTTTCAACAATGCAGGCAATGTTTCCGAGCTTTATTACCGCACGGATCATCACCTGACGATGAAAGGTTCATACATTGCTTATTGCGCAATTGCAAAGAACCTGGGTTTTGAGCCTTTGGCCGAAAGCGAATTTGAAAAGCATTCCTACAGCTTCTACGGCACGGCATACGGGCAAAGCGGTCTTTGGGAGATTCCCGCAGACGACCTTCAGACATGGATCGGAAGCTATGACAGCGACCTGAGCGTTACCGTTATTGACGGCACGGTTGAAACCGAACATCGCGGTTCTCTTGACACGGATAAACTCTCCGACGATGTTGTTGATAAATATGCCGCATACCTGTACAGCAACCACGGCATTACAAAAATCGTGAATCCGAACGTTGAAAGCGGCACACTGTTTGTGCTTAAGGACAGCTACGGCAATGCGATAGTGCCGTTTTTGGCGGCGCATTACAACACAATCATAATGCTTGATACCCGCACGATGTACTACAGCCCCACGATGCCCGCGCCGAGTGAGCTTGCAAAGGAATACAACGCAAAAGATTTTGTTGTTATTTACGGAGTCGATACCGTTGCTGCCGGCAATATCGATTGGCTGAGATAAGCCTTTATTTCGTTTTTCACACAACATATTAAACAGCAACCTCCCCGAGATCAAAAATCGACGGGGAGGTTTTTTCATATGTTTTCGGCAGATTTATTGCCGCACAGCCGATGATAAGTCGATTCTGCTTTTCCGCTTCTAAGAGATTTTTATAAATATTTTTCTCCTAACGGTTGATTTTTGGTTTTATCTATGCTATAATAGTAAATGATGGAAGAATGCGTTGGCCACCGCTCTTTCCGTCTGCCGATAAAACGCGGACAAAAACCGCGCCTGCGGCAAATAAACAGAAAGTGACCGCCTCAGCTGACAGAAAGAGCGAACCGATGAAGTCCGCACGCATTGAACGTGCCGACGTAACGGAACGCTCTTATTTGTTTTTTCGGGGAGCTGAGGCGGACGGCTGCCGAATACGAGAGGCTGCCGTAAAACACCGAACGGATTATTTTAAAAAAGAAAGGAAACAGTTTAGTGTCGAAAAAAAGAACATTTAAGGAGCTTTTGCAGCTGCTTCCGCAAAAGGAACAGCCCGAAGACAAAGCCGAAAAGGAAGCAGCGGAACATGCACCCCAAGAAAGTGAAGCCGAAAATGCTGCCGCTGCCGTGCAGCATGAAAACGCATATGCAAAACTCGGCAAAGCTTTTATAAACAGGCTGCATCTGCCGAACGAACTCATTGCGAATGCGGCGGAAGTCGAAAGCATTGTGAACAGGATAATCTCCGTTTGGGAGAAAGTCGAAGCACGAACCGCTGATTCTGCCGCTGAAGAAAATGCGGAGGAATCCTTTGCAGACGCTGCGGATGCAAATGCCGAACGTCTGCCGCTTCCTCTCGCAGGCGGCCTTTCGCAGGCACCGGAAGCGGATTATGAAACCATGAGCGCGGAGCAGTTCCGAACACTCCGAAAGCAGCTTAAGCGCGCCGCCATGGACGGGCGCAGGATACGACTTTGAGCGCGGATAAAAGCCGAGCAAAACAGATTTATTAAAGAAAGGAAAACAAAATGAACAAAACCACCATCAACACCACCGCAACCGCAGCCGTGAACGCAAAGTTCCCTGCGAAATATTATGACAGGCAGCTTCTTGAAAGCGCAAAGACGCGATTTGTCCATGCGGAATTCGGACAGAAACGCCCCATTCCCCGCAACAGCGGAAAATACGTAAACTTCCGCCGTTGGAACCTTTTCGACCCCGAAACCGCAATATCCGGCCTTGTTGAAGGCGAAACTCCCACCGGGCAGACACTTTCACAGACGGATGTTGAGGCGGAAGTTAAGCAATACGGTGCATATGTTGAAGTCAGTGACCTGCTCGACCTTACGGCATATGACGAAGTTATCAATGATTCCGCCGAGCTTCTCGGCGAACAGCTTGGCACGGTTGTGGAGTGGATCACACGCGATGCAATGTGTGCAGGCAGCAACGTTCAATATGCCGGCGGCAGAACAGGCAGAAACGCCCTGACGAGCGAAGACAGGCTGACGACGACCGAAATTCGAAAAGCGGTGCGAACGCTGAAAAAGAATAAAGCGCGCCCCTTCTGTGAAGGCGGCAGGCAGCCGCATTTCATCTGCATCTGCTCGCCGGAGGCCACATATGACCTTCAGAACGATGAGATGTGGAAAAACGTTTCGACTTACAGCAATTCCGAAGCTATCTACAGCGGAGAAATCGGAAGATTGTTCGGTGTTGTGTTTGTTGAAAGCACTGAGGCCAAAGTATTTTCTCAGAGCGTTCACAATGCCGTTAAAGCGGCTACGACCTCATCAAAAACTTTTGTGCTTAAAAACACGCCCACCGAAGCGGAGAAAGAATATCTCTCCGTCGGCGGCAACACCATTCACATCGGGAGCAATGAATACACGCTGGATTCCGAAAACCCGTATGATGCGGATACAAATACCGTTAAGCTGACCGAAGCCGCCACACTGACCGCAAACAGCATCGTTTGGAGCGATGATGCGGCAAAGTCCGACAACGGGAACCGTGCGGCTGATGTTCACTGCACGCTGGTATTCGGCAAAGACGCTTACGGCGTTGTTGACCTTGAGGGCAGGGGTGCGGTTCAGCTGATCGTAAAACCGCACGGGAGCAGCGGCACTGCGGATCCGCTCGATCAGCGCGCAACAGTCGGTGCAAAGGTTGCCGCATATGCGGCGGTCATTCTGAACGACCTGTGGCTTGTCCGCATTGAGCATACCGTTTCCTGAAACAAAACAAACGGTATCAGCGATATATTTTGATTGTATCAGCCGATACCGCGGGGTTTCCGAACGAAAGCCTCAAATATTGTCGGCTCCGTGTTCGGAAATCCCTTTCCACCGTTTTTTACCTTCAATACAGAATTAACAGCAAAAAAGAAAGGAACGAAATAACAGGTATGGTAAATCAATTGACGGGAAAACGCCGCAGAAAAGCATTGAACGATATCGTGCCGATTAACACCGCCGCTTCGACCGCAGTTTTCGGAGATTCGGCACCCGAACCGCGGGGAATGAAGCTTGCAGCCGTTCGACCGCGACAAAAAAGCACGGCAGGTTTGCGCGGAATTGCCGCCGCCAAACCCAATACCGCAGAAGCAGCTCAGGCGGCAGGCATTTTTCGCCCGCAGAAAGGCACGGCAGGTTTGCTTCCTTTGAGCGGCGCAGATACGGGAAATCACCCGAACGGTGCAAACAGCCCGAATTCCGACGGCATTAATGCCGTCGGCGGAAATGCTGTTGGCAATTCCGATAATTCAAGCGGATCCGACGAGGTAAACGAAAACAGCGGAACCGGCAGCAGCTCCGATAGTTTTGAAGACTATTACACGCGCCTGCTTGAAACACTTCACGGTTACGGGGTTGCACTGACTCTTCCGACACTTGAAGAGCTTTACTCTCAACTTGAACAATTTCTGCGCCCTGCCGTGGATTCCGCAATCGACAACCGACGGGAACACGGCGAAACGACGCTTGCGGAATTGGATGCGGACGCATACTCTCGCGGGATGGGCGGTTCAACCTACCTTTCCGGAATGAAGCGGCGCGAATACGATGCTGTTGCGGCCGATATTGCAATGCTTGAGGCCAATTATAATGCTCAGCTTGCAAAATATCTTTATGAAGCAACGCAGGAGCTTGCGGGCATTCAGCAGAGTTTTGCCGAAATGCAGCTTCGACACAGGCAGGACATGCAAAAGCTCCGCGCACAACAGGCAGGAAGAGGTTCCGGAAACGGAAAAAGCGGCGGACAAGGCGGAAACGGGAAAGGAAAGGGCAAGAGCGGCAGCTCCGGCGGCGGCAGTTATCCCGAAGGAAGCGGAAAGTACTATAACTATTATTGTGCATATCTTTCCCATCTTTCCGCGCAGAATCTCGATAATGTTTTCTTCAGCAATTCTTCCGAATGGACGGCAATAAGAGAACAGATGCGGCAAAGGCTCGGAAACGAGCTGTACGAGCTGATTATGAACCGCTTTGTTCCGCAAGGCAAATGAGAGGAGGATTCAATGAGCGAAACAAGTTTTATCAAGCGATTTGATATCACTCTTGACCTTAAACAGCCGGGCTGCGGCGGCGATTTCAGTGTTGTGGACGGGGACACGGGCAATGTTGTTTATCTTGCGCTGACCGATGCGGGCATTCCCGTTTCGGTTGAAGGGCGGCGAATAATCGCAGCTTTTTCAAATTCACGCGGCAAATACATGCAGGACAGCGCAGAGAGCGGCGGCGGTATAAGCGTGTCGGATGACAAAGTTAAACTTCAGCTCCGCCCGCAGTCATTTGCACCCGGCATTGTGGAATGCGAACTTCAGATCTACAGCGGCGGAACCGAAAATTCCGCAGCGGGAGCAACTGTTTATGACAGTCTTGTTACAACCGCAAAATTCAATTTTTCTTGCCGCAGCGCGATTTACGATGCTTCAACTATCGAAAGCGAGCCCGCCGCACCTCCGCTTTCCGCAATTCTTTCCGCAATCGGAATTGCAGAGGGGGAACGCGTTAAGAGCGAAACCGCGCGAAATTCCGCCGAAGCCGAACGCGCGGCAGCGGAAAAAAGCAGAGCTGCCTCCGAAAAGGGGCGAATACTGTCAGAAACCTCCAGGGTGAATGCCGAAAACAGCCGAAAAACCGCCGAAGCCGGAAGGGCGCGAGCAGAAACGACCCGCGAAACGAACGAAGCCGCGCGTAAGCAAAATGAAGCCTTGCGCATTTCCGCCGAAAACAACCGAGCCGCGGCTGAGACCAATCGCGCAAAAGCCGAAGCGAAACGCAGCGAGGCGGAGAATAATCGCATTGCAAACGAAAACGCACGGAAAGCAGCGGAACTTGAACGTTCGGCAGCGGAGACAGAGCGCGCAGCAGCAGAAACGGAACGCAGCAGAATCTTTCGGGGGGAAGTCGAACTTCCGACCGCTTCAACGCCGAACGATGACCCGGTTGATTTTGCGGTTGAAAGCGGCTGGTACTTTTACAAAGGAGGCATACTCGTTGTTTCCGCCGCGCTTTCCGGCAGCGCAGGCAGCGAATACGGAACGATCGAGCAGGCCGCACTTTTGACCGACGGCACAATAATTCACCGCACCTGCACCGTTTCGGCAGGTGCCAAAAACTGGAGCGCATGGGCTTAATTCAGCAGAATAAAACAATAAAAAGAAAGGAACCAAATCATGAAGAATGCAATCGATTTTGTACGTTTTGCACTTTCTCACGCAAAACGCGAAACAATCCCCGCAGGAGCGCAGATTCCGCTTGATATTGAAGAATGCGGAACCTCTCCGTGGGAGTATCTGTTCGGAACAACGGGAAACATCGTTACTCAGGATCTGCTTAACAGACGTTTTTCGGAATATTACAGCAAACGCGGCTGGACCCGTGAAAGGTTCGACCGCGCAACCGAAAACTGGGCCGCACGCCGAGTGACGGTTTGCGACTGTCAGGGGCTTTTGGATGTTTTTGTCGGAGTTGATGTCAACGCGCATTACTGCTATGCCGCATGGTGTACCGAAAAAGGCGAAATTTCGGGCATCGGCAGGCCATACGTTTTGGGCGAGGCTGTGTTCATTCAGGGAAGCAGCGAAAGAATGACCCATGTGGGCTATGTTTGCGGCTTTTTGAACGGTGAACCGTTGATCGTTGAAGCACGCGGTCTGAATTTCGGCGTTTGCGTTACGAAATTTTCGGACAGGCCGTGGACACACCGCGGGCTTGTTTCGAAACAGCTGATTTACACCGAAAACTGCTATGATGAGCAAATCATTCTGACCGTTCGCAGACCGATGATACAGGGCGATGCCATAAAACATTTGCAGACGGCACTGAACGCATTGGGGTACTATTGCGGCAGCGTTGACGGCAAATGCGGCAAACTTACCATGAGCGGCGTGAATGAATTTGTTGAAATGCACAGTCTTTATGCGGGCAACCCCTGCTCCGACCCGGGAGCGGCATGAAGCAATTTCGGATTCACAAATGATGCCGAATCCGGCGGCACGAGAATGCGGAGCATCAAAACCGCATTAAATTCAGCAAAAGAAAGGACGTGAGGTAAAATTGCAGGAATTTTTCACATGGAATTCATTGCTCACAAGTTCGGGCGCAACGGTTGCAACCTCGGTTGTTACCCAGCTCATTAAGGAAGCACCGCTGCTGAAAAAAATCCCGACAAGGCTTTTAAGCTTCGGCATTGCGCTTTGCATACTGATGCTTGCACTCATTTTTGACAAGTCACTGTCACTCGGCACGGCGGCAATCTCCGTTATTAACGCTGCTGTTGTGGCACTTGCGGCAAACGGCATGTTTGACGCCGTATCGAGCGGAATGGGCAAACCGGGTTCCGGACAGGGCGGAGATTCCGAATCCGCCGAGCCCAATCTTCCCGACATTGCCGACAATTCCGACGGCAGCACCGCTGATACGGATGTATCAGATGTGCATGTCAACGCTTCTGCCGCCGCCGAGCCTTCTGCGGAGGCACACGAACTTTACGACAGCTGCGGACGTTGCTCAAAAAGCTGCCTTGAGAGTGGTGAAAACTTCAACTGTTCGGAAGATTTTTCGGATTTTGCGGATTTAGGCCTTTGAACGGGTTTTCGAATCCTCTCGATTCAGCGTAAGAATGCCTATCACGGCGGCGGCAAGCACAAGAATCACGCCGCAGCCCTTCAGCAGCCCCATCGCCTCACCGAAGACCGCCATGCTTGTGAGCGAGGCGAATGCGGGCTCAAGGGTGTTCAAGGCGGAGGCGCTGACAGAGCCGAGCAGTTTTATGCCCGCAAGCAGCAGACGCAGACCGACAACATAACCGAGGAATGCTTCAAAAAACAGAATTATCCACATTACGCTGTCTGCCGGGAGGCAGAGTCTTCCGAGGATGAGCGCTGCCGCAAGGCTCCACAGGCAGGCGGAAGCGGTTATATAGAAGTTTGAAACAGGCGTTTCAAGCGAGGCGTACGCACTTTCGCGGCCCGCAATAAAATACACTGCGTACACAACGCCGGAGAGCAGCGCAATCAGCACACCGCCGACATTCACGCTGCCGCTGAACGAAGCATTTGAAATAAGCGCGATGCCTGCAAGTGCAAGCAGCGGCGAGATAAATTTCACGGCGGTTATGCGCTCCTTTTTTGAAACGAGCGTGATCAACATTACAAACACGGGATAGGTAAAGTTCAGGACTATCGTCATTCCCGCAGGTATGCGCAGATAGGCATAAGTGATGAGCAAAAGCGTTCCGGCAAGTGCACCACCGCCGAAAGCGGCAAGCTGAACAAGCTGTTTCCCGCTGACGTCAAGACGCTTTTTCCCGATAAGGCAATTAAAAAGCGAAAGCAGGCTTGCAATACCCATGCTGTACAGCACAACGCATTCATTCGTCATTTCGCGTGAGGCGTCCGCAATCAGAAACTCTGCGCCTCCGCGCGGAAACAGTCGGGCTACAAACGATGCGGGCAGTCCGCCGTTCAGTGCGGCATTGGACAAAATGGGGGTTATTCCGTAGCATGCGGAAGCGAGCACGACGCAAAGCACGCCGAGAATATGTTTACGTTTCATTTTCAATGTAAACCGACCGAATACGCCGCTTTCCGCGTTTCGGCCGCCTTTCGATAAAGTTAAAAGCCGCGGACTTCCGGGAGCGTACAGCCCGACGATTTTGATTATATGGTACATCAACGTTCGGAAATTTTCAACCTTTTTAAGCAATGCTGTCCGCACGGCAATCCGCGCACCGGCGGCAGGCTCGGCGGCAGCTTTGTTTTCCGAAAACCCAAATCGAATGTTAATATTCAAAAAGCAAGGAGAAAAACAAATGGAAAACACAAAAAACGGGACCAAGCCCGCAGACTGCCGCCGAAAAAACGCGGCAGCGGAAACAATAATCATTGAACAAAACGGCACAAACTCCCCGTGGGTCGGCTGCATCAACTCCGTGAACTACAGAATTGAACGCGGCGTCCCCGTTGAAGTTCCCGCCGCCGTTGCGGCTGTTATCAAAAGCGGCAAAAGCGTTCGGAGCACAGCCGCACGCATTTCAAAGGCATACGAATGCAATGCTTACTCCGGCGGAGTGCGGCTGAACGGCGGCACTTGCTCCGACAGAATTTTTTGACAGGAGGCACGGAAGGATATGACCCTTAACGACATTCTTACCGCCGCGCTTGCTCAGCTTGACCGCGGACACGATGCACAAACCCTCGAAAACTACCGTGTGAGGCTGACGCAATACGCCAACGACGCGCAGCGCGAACTTGCAGATGCACTCGGGCTGTTCCGCACGGATAAAGTCCGTACTTCGGCAGGCATCGTTGACACAAGCCTGCTGCCCCGCCGCGTGAAACGCATTGAACGCGTTGTTCAGCTCGGCAGAGCTGTGCCTTTCAGGTGCGGCGACCGAACGAATACACTCCTGCTCCCGTATGACACGGCAGCCGAGATCACTTATCGGTACGAGCCCCGAACGCTGAACGACAATTCAGACCGAAGCGACCTTGACGACGGCCTTTTGGGGCTTGTTGTGAACTATGTTGTCGGGCGCGAACGGCTCGGCGGCGATGTTTCGACACAAAGCGGCGGCAACATTTATCTTGCGATGTTTGAAGCGGGCAAGGCCAAGCTGCGCGGCTATATACGCGACGATGATTCTTTCCGCATTGTGAACCGTTACTGATCCGCCGCAAAATGCTTAACAGCAATCAATAGTTGAAAATTGAGAAAGGAACCGACAAATGAGCATTCAAACCTATTCCGTTGACAGATTCATCGGCCTGAATCAATCTGGCGACGAGAACCTTATGTCCCCAGCCTGCACGCCCGATGCAGCGAATATGTGCACCGACGGCGGCGAACTGCGTGTTGCATACGGATTCACACGGCTCTTTGAAGCTGCCGTGCCCGGCACGCTCCGCATTGACTTTTTTACACTTTATCGAACGAACGGTGCGGAAATACCGGTCGTTATTGCGGGAGGTGTTGTTTATGCATACACGGAAAACGCATGGACACCCGTTTATACCTATCAAAGCACACGCTCAAAACCCATATACGACTGCGCACAGGTTCGCATCAACACAACGGATTACCTTGTTATCGCCGACGGACAGCACGGTATGATTAAATTTGACGGCAGCAGCGTCACCCAATTCGGTTCGGAAGAAAACGCATCAAACATTCCCGTTTCGTTTCTGACGATGTACAGAGGAAGACTGTTTGCGGCCGGCGATGCGGCGAACCCGGACAGGCTGTATTACTCCGTTCTTCCGGGCAGCGGACGCACCGTTGAACAATGGGGTGCGGTTGAAGCCTCTCCCGCCGTTGAGGGCGGTCATGTTGAGATAGGCGCACTCGGAGGCGACCCGATCGTTGCAGTGCGTGCGCTCTCCAATCAGCTGCTTATTTTCAAAAAGAACAGCCTTTACAGGCTGTTTGGGGACAGACCCTCCAATTACACCGTTGAACATATCGACACGGAAATACCGCAGACCAACCATGCCGCCGTTGCCGTGTACGGCGACATGCTGTATTTCGGAACGCAGAACGGATTGTATTACTACAACGGAGTCACTGCGCGTCCCTGTGCGGATATGCGCTGCATAAAAGCCTATATGGCAACGGCTGAAGTTTCCGGCTGCCGCATAAAAATCGTTCGCGACAGGCTGTATTTCACTTTTCGGCGCAGCGCAAGGGACGAAATGATCGAATATGACCTTTTGGAAAGGCGATATATGCGCAGGAACGGTTTCGAGCTTATCGACATGGCGGTTTCCGGCAGCAGGCTGCTTTTTATCAATTCAAAACGTTTTGTTTACCTTTTTAATAACGGCATGGACTATGACGGTGAACCGATAAATGCCTTTTGGTGCACACCGCTTACAGACCTCGGAGCCAAGGCCGCCGTCAAGAATCTGCGCAGGCTTTATCTGCGCGGCAGCGGAGGCACGCTGAAAGTGACGGTTGAAATTGACGGCAACACATACACCTGCCGCAAGCAGCTGCCCGACAGCTGTTCAAAAGTTACCGAAATTCCGCTGAAAAACGGCGGAAGATGCTTTCGGCTGAAACTGTCGAACGAAGCGGGCGGAAGTTTCACCCTGCGCGGCGGACTTGAGCTTGAAATCGGAATAGGAAAGAGGGTGGATTGATATGGCACTTGACATGCGCGCATTATACTATGTTGCTTTGCCCACGGAACGCAGCGAAGCGGACGATGTTCAGCGGCACGAAGATGATATTAAGGCTAACGAAAACTGCTTAAATCAAAACTTTTCCGCGCTTGCGCAAAAAATATATGAGTTTGAAGCGCGGATCGCCTTGCTTGAGGCTGCTGCCGTATCCAATGCGGGCAAAACCGACACCGGCGTTGAAAGCAGCGGTATTTGAGAGATATTTACGTGTTCTCACCGGATAATTCCCGTTTTAATTACAAATCGCATACGCCTGTCGCAGAGTGACTTTTGCGGCAGGCGTTTTTGGTTTGATTAAGTTAAAATATATCCAAGTGAACTGCTCGGAATTATTGACAATATCCGAGTAAAGTGGTATGCTTTGCACATAATAAAAGTGCAGCCCGTTCGAAGTCGATAAATTCGTTGTTAACGGGCGCAAACAAGGTGAAAGGAGTGCCGCACGCGATATGAAGCTGTCTACAAAGGGTCGTTACGGACTTAAAGCAATGGTTGATCTGGCCACCGAATACGATTCCGGAGCAAGGCTTTCCATTGCGCAGCTTGCCGAAAGGCAGGGCGTTAGCGCGGCATACCTTGAACAGCTTATAGCCTCACTGAAAAAAGCCGGGCTTGTGACTGCGCTGCGCGGCGTTCAGGGAGGGTACGTGCTTGCCCGTTCGCCGGAGCTTATCAGCGTCGGCGAGGTGCTGAGAGTTCTTGAAGGCAGCACGGCAATTGTCGATTGCGTCGGCACAACCGGAACGGATTGCAGCAACGTCTGTTCCTGCTCCGCACGCCCGCTTTGGCTGAAATTGCAAAGGCGCATTGACGACGTTTTGAACACAACCTCCGTCCGCGACCTTGCGGATGATTACATTACTCAAATGGAAAGGAATCAAGACAACAAATGAGACGTGTATATATGGACAATGCGGCAACCACCGCGCTCAACAAAGAAGTTCTTGACGCCATGATGCCCTATCTTACGGACATTTACGGCAATCCCTCCAGCCTTCACACATTCGGGCAGGAAGCGCACAAGGCAGTTGCGGACGCAAGGGAAAAGGTTGCCCGCGCACTGAATGCGGCGGATGCCGAAAAGGAAATCATTTTTACCGGCTGCGGCACGGAATCCGACAATATGGTTCTGCGCGGCATTGCGGAAAGGCTCAGCAAAAAGGGCAAACATATCATCACCACCGCCGTGGAACATCATGCGGTGCTTTATACCTGCCGTTACCTTGAAAAGCAGGGGTTTGAAGTTACCTACCTTCCCGTTGACGAATTCGGCAGAGTCACGGCCGAGCAGGTTCGCGAGGCCATTCGTCCCGACACGATTCTTGTTTCAGTCATGTTCGGCAACAACGAAATCGGCACGCTGATGCCCATTGCCGAAATCGGCGCAATCTGCCGCGAGCGCGGCGTTCTGTTCCATACGGACGCAGTCCAGGCAGTCGGACATGTTCACATCGATGTTCAGGCAATGAACATTGACATGCTTTCACTCTCTGCGCATAAGTTCCACGGACCGAAAGGTGTGGGCGCACTCTATGTCCGCAAAGGCATATTGCTCCCCTCCCTGCTTATCGGCGGCGCACAGGAACGCAACAGGCGCGCCGGCACCGAAAACGTTGCGGGCATTGTCGGTTTGGGCAAAGCTATCGAGCTTGCCTGCTCATCCATCGATGAAACAAGCGCAAGAATGACCCGTCTCCGTGATAAACTCATTGCGGGCATTGAAGCACGCATTCCCGAGGTTCGTCTCAACGGGCATCGCACCGAAAGGCTGCCGGGCAATGTCAATTTCTCCATCAAATACATCGAAGGCGAATCCATCCTTCTCATGCTCGACCTGAACGGTATTGCGGCATCCAGCGGCTCCGCCTGCACAAGCGGCTCACTCGACCCGAGTCATGTTCTGCTTGCGATCGGCCTCCCGCACGAAATTGCACACGGTTCCGTGCGACTCACCCTTGGGGACGACACAACCGAAGAAGATGTTGACTATGTGCTTGATGTTCTTCCCCGCATCGTTGCAAGGCTGCGTGAAATGTCGCCTTTGTATCACGGCTGAGCTGATTTAAATCAAAATCTGTAGAAAAATAAACAACCCGAACAAAGTTTCAATCGGAGGATAAATCAATATGTATACCGAAAAAGTTATGGATCACTTTGCACATCCGCGCAATATGGGCGAAATCAAGGATGCAAACGGCGTCGGCATGGTCGGCAATGCGAAATGCGGCGATATCATGCAGATGTTCCTGAAAGTCAACGATGACGGCATTATTGAGGACGTTGGCTTCAAGACTTTCGGCTGCGGTGCGGCTGTTGCAACCAGCAGCATGGCAACGGAACTTATCAAGGGCAAGAGCATTGACGAAGCTCTCAAACTGACCAACTCCGCCGTTGTGGAAGCTCTGGAAGGTCTTCCCCCCGCAAAGCTTCATTGCTCCGTTCTTGCGGAAGAAGCTGTTAAAGCGGCTGTCGATAACTACTATGCCCGCAAAGAAGGCAGAACCGACAGCGAATGCAACTGCGTTTCCTGCGGCCACGACCATGAGCATGATGATCATGAACATGAAGAAAATGCCGAGGACTGATTTTTGAACAGTCCGAGCAACCGTTGATATTACTCTGAAATTCACATGCGAGCGAACGATCTGCCGAAAAGCGCATTGTTCGCCCGCGCTTTTCATATTTTTTTCAGTGCCGCCGGCTTTCGCCGAGTGCACTGCAAAATTCAAAGTGTTATAAATACTCGGAAGCAACTGAACATGCTTGATTTCAAACCGATTACAAAAGAGCTGCTGATTCGCGAGGGCCGCAGCCTGCGCCGCAGCCGAATACAAATCTGTGACTATACTCCCGGCTGCCTCTACATATGGCGGCATTATTATCATATGCGCTGTGCGGAAGCGGACGGAATGTTTATTTTTGAAAGCGGAGACGGTTCGGGCTTGTATTATAACTGCCCCGTAGGCACGGGTGATTTTTCCGCTGCCGTGCTTGAAGCGCGCGATGATGCCGAAAAACGAGGCATTCCTCTGCGTTTTTCCTGCATTCCTTCCGAATACGTTGATGTGATTCAAAGCATTATCGGCCGAAAAGCCGAAATCGTCAGTGACCGCGCTTCAGCGGATTATCTTTATCCGTATGAGCAATTCTGCGGCTATAACGGGAAAGCACTGCACGGGCAGCGCAACCATGTAAACAGATTCAAAGCCGAACATCCGGATTTTTCTTTTGAAATGCTGACTGGCGAAGACCTCCCGGAAGCGGAAAGCTTTATGCGCCTCAACCGCGATGAATTCTATAAAGGCAGCGACATTTCCGCAGATGAACTTGCACGCATTGACGAATTCCTCCCCTGCATTTCCGAACTCGGCATTTCAGGCGGAATGCTCCGTGCGGGCGGCGTTGTTGTCGGGCTCACGGCGGGCGAAATTGTAGGCGACACGCTGCATGTGCATATTGAAAAAGCACTCCGTGATTTTTCCGGCGCATATCAAACGCTTGCAATGTGTTTTGCGGAAAGCATGAAACGCCCCGGAGTAAACTTTATCAACCGGCAGGACGATACCGGCGATGAGGGTCTGCGAAAATCCAAACTGTCCTACAAACCATGTGCATTGCTGGATAAATTCACGCTGCTCTTCGGCTGACGATCCGAAACGCTGATGCCGCACGCCGAGTATTTTTACGGTATAATTCTATTTCAACGCTGCACTTGACATTCTGCACTCGGTGATATAGAATAATATGGATAATACGGTTAACCCGACAGAGAAAGGTATGTTAACAATGTTTTTGTTTGATGGAATGTCTGCTGAAACCGGCAACGCGATCTCCGGATTTTTCAGCCAGTTCGGTCTGCCGCTGATTCTTATTGCGGCACTCATCATCATGTTTGTGCTCTCGGCGCGCAGCAACAAAAAGCGTCAGAAGCAGTATCAGTCAATGCTTGACGGGCTCAAAGCCGGCAGCCGTGTCCGCACGATCGGCGGCATCTACGGCACCGTCACCGCCGTTAAGGGCGATGTTGTCTTCGTCAGCGTCGGTCCCGACAAAGTTCGCCTTGTTTTCACAAAGCAGGCAATTGCAAGCATCGAAGATTCTCCCGTTGAAGCAACCCTCGACGGAGAAATCGTCGATTCTTCCGAAAAGAGATAATTCTCAACCCGTTTCGGATTAATATTTCGATTTTGCAGGCAAAACTCTCTGTCGAAAGCGGAGAGTTTTTTGTGTTCTCTTTTTGACAAAAACTGTTGACAGAATCCGAAAAGCTGATATAATATAGAAAAGATTATTGACTTTCGGAGGCGTTGTCATGACATGTAAAATCCCTACCCTGGTCAGAAAATTTGCTGCCGAATTTCTCGGCACAATGATTCTTGTGGTTTTCGGCTGCGGAGCAGCTCTGCTGTTTTCCCCGACCTTTCCGCTGACGACATTGACCGTTGCGCTTGCGTTCGGTCTTGTTATCATTGCAATGGCTGCCGCAATCGGAGACATTTCCGGTTGTCATATCAATCCTGCTGTTTCGCTTGCAATGCTGCTTGACGGGCGCATGGGTATCGGCGAGTTTCTCACATATCTTGCGGCACAGTTTCTCGGCGGCATCGCCGGCGGAGGCGTGCTTGCGCTGATTTCAAACGGCAACGTGCAAAGCGGACTCGGTTCAAACGGCTACCTTGAATCGACCTCAAGCCATATCAGCATTCTCGGTGCTTTCGTAATCGAAATTATTCTCACGTTTGTTTTTGTTTTTGTTGTTCTTCGTGTTACGAAAAAGGCGGAAAACGGAAAAATTGCCGGGTTTGTTATCGGGCTTACGCTGACACTTGTGCACATCTTCGGCATCTATTACACCGGAACCTCTGTCAACCCCGCAAGAAGTTTCGGCCCCGCTTTTGTGAGCGCACTGCTCGGCAATACGGCTCCGCTTAAACAGGTTTGGCTGTTCATCGCCGCTCCGCTTGCAGGCGCAGTCATCGCGGTTCTCGTTTACCGCTTCCTCTATTGCGGTGAGAGCAAAAAGTCGGAATAAACCATCACAAACGGTTTTTTCCGTGAACCGCCGAAGCTGCGAATAACCGGAACATTAATGCTCTTTTTGTTTGCATTTTTCTTTACACGAGCGGCTGCCGAAATTGGAAAACGTTCGACAGCCGTTCATTTTAATACTTTAGATTATCAGACCAATCATTATGAGCTTTATGAATTCTTACAAACATCTCGAAAAACTTTGTGGGGAGATTATGCGCGATGAGCGACGTGTGTCCGCATACATTGACGAGATGACCTGTACACCTTTCGGCCCATCCCTTGTTGCAGGGTGGAACAATGACCTAAAAAAACTGAAGCATTACCGCCATATCAGAAACTTGATTGCGCATGAGCCTGATTGCAGTGAAGATAGCCTTTGCGTACCTTCTGATGCTGTATGGATTGAAAACTTCTGCACACGCATTTTGAACTCAAGCGATCCGCTGTCTCTTTACAGGCGTGCATTGGCAGAGCAGCGCAAAGCTCAGGTGAAACGTATCCCGCAGCCGCAGGATTTAGATTTTGAAAATGCAGTTCGCACAAATGAAAACTTCAGCAAGCCTTCGGCAAATAAAAACAACGGCAACAAAGCTGCAAAACATGCAGCCGCTGCATGTTTTGCAGCCGTATTTACCGTTGCAGCGATATTGATATTGATGCTTATTCTGTTTCTTTTTTTTATTAACGGCAAAATAAATCTCAACAGTTATTAAAAGTCTTGCTGTATAAAAAAATGGAGCGGGTGATGGGAATCGAACCCACGTGATCGGCTTGGGAAGCCGACGCTCTGCCATTGAGCTACACCCGCGCGAAACATTAAATATTCGAGGGTGATATTCCACCCTTGTTTGTTATCAGGCATATTATACCGCGTCTTGAGCTTAATGTCAACATTATAAATTCGCATATCACTCGCCGTACACATGAACAGATTTCATTTTTCTTCTTTCTAATTTCCGTTTTTTTGCCTTGACATTCATGTGTTTCAGAGCTATAATCAGCCTGAAACAGGTGGAAAGAACTTACCTGCTTTAAAATTTTAGATTGCCTGCTGAAAACGCAGACAGGGAGGTACAAAATTGAAAAAGCATCTTTTTAGAGCGTTTGTCAGCCTTCTTCTTTGCCTGACACTTTGCGCAAACTGTTTCACGGGTGTTTCCGCACTGAGCTATGCTCAGCCGGACGGCACGCTGAGCTTTGAAAAAATCACGCATCCCGCCAACGGTTCCGGGCAGAACGACGGTATTGTTGACTATGTCGGCAACGGCGTCATTTCCGCATCGGACGCCGGACAGGGCGCACGCGGGCAAAGCTATTCATGGTGTGCGGCAGGGCACGGCAGATACGTCTACGTCGGCACCTGCTACGGCGCATTGACAAACACGCTGACCCTTATGAGCAGCGTTCTCGGCGGAAATTTTGATCAGGAAAAGCTTACGGCTCTTCTGAACGTGCTTTACAACGGCACGTTTTTCACGGGTGAAGAGGACGGCGGTAATGCCGGCGGCATTTTAACGAAAATCGACACCGTAACGGGCGAAGTTACCGTTCTCATGTCCAAATGCACAACCGGCGACAATGCAATGTTCCGCAATGTTACGGCCTATAACGGAAAGTTCTATTTCTGCGGTGCGGTAAACAACCTTCCCTGCATCTATGAGCTTGACCCCGAAACCGATGAGATCACAATGGTCTATCAGGGCATGACCCTTCAGGACTACTATCAAGGTTATATGAACGGAGTCTGCACCGGTATACGCGGACTTTGCGAATATGACGGCGAGCTGATTCTGAGCTGCGTCACAAAGGACGGTCCGGTAATCCTTTCATCCTCCAACCCGAGGGAAGGCTTCACCGTTATTGCAAACCAGCAGGATCTGTTTAATTATCCCGCCTATCATTTTACGGACAGCATTTACGGCGGTTCCATTTGGGAAATTGTTGAATTCAACGGCAAGCTTTACGTGTCCATCTGCACCGGTACTCCTGATAACATGCCCGATGAAAACACAATGCAGTCCTTCGCACTTGTTCGCGGTGATAAAGCGGAGGATGGCAGTTGGAGTTGGACTCCCGTAATCGGGGACACCGAAAACGACGGTGCAAGATACACTTTCGGCATAGATCCCGAACGAACCCGCTCCGGCGCAGGCGTTTTGCAGGTTTATAACGGTTATCTCTACATCGGTGAATATAACGATGAAGAGATTGCTCTCGGCAACGTTCTTAAACACACGAGTTTCGACTTCATGAACGAAAATCTCCGTCAGTCGGTAAATCTTTACCGTATGGATGCGGACGAAAACATTGAGCTTGTTGTCGGCGATGCAACCGAAATGTTCCCGAACGGAGGCATTTCAGGCATCGGCTCCGGCTTCGGCAGGAATGAAAACCAGTATATATGGAGGATGACCGAGTACAACGGCAAACTCTGCATCGGAACATTCGACACAAGCAGCCTGCTTGAACCTGTCGGGCAGTTTGCGAACGGTGATATTCTGAACATGACTCCCGAAGAATGGGCAAGGCTCATTGGATTCATTCGCGACCTTATCGAAATCAGCGGCAGCGGCGATGAGGACGGCACGGAGGCCATGGACAAGCTCCTTGCGGAATTCAGTAACGAAGAGATTGCGCATATGCTCGCAACCGGTGATGTTTCGAAACTCGGTATCGACCTCGACAAAAAGGGCATCGCACCGGAAACCGTGAAGGCGTATTTGATGCGTGAAGAAATATCCGCACAGAACCCCGATGCTCTTCCCGATTTCGGCAGCATTCGTGACCTTATCGAAAAGCTTGGCGGCATTGAAGGCGTTATGGCAGCCGTTCGCAGCCTTTTGACCTGCGCTTCCTATCTCACTGATGCGGATCGCGGCTTTGACATGTATATTTCCGATGACGGTGTAAACTTTGAAACAGTAACAACCAACGGTTTCGGCGATCCCTATAATCACGGTCTCCGAGTTTTTGCTGAAACGTCAAGCGGACTTACCATCGGCACCGCAAACCCCTTCTACGGCACACAGGTATGGCTTATGGACGAAGGCGGCGAAACTGAGGAATACACCGTGACGTTTGAAGACGGCGTGACCGGTGAAATTCTCGGCACGGCAACTGTTCCTGCGGGCGAAATTCTCGGAAGTGAACTCTTCCCCGCCGCACCCGAACATGAAGGCTTCACGTTCATCGACTGGGATTATGACGGTACCCCCGTAAACTCCGATATCACCGTGACTGCACTGTATGAACATGCAGCTCCCCCTGCCGACATCGGCGACGTGAACATGGACGGTTCCGTTGATACTTTGGATGCACTGCTTGTTCTGCGGTACGTTATGCAGGTCGGCGAACTTGAACATCCCGAGCTTGCGGATATGGACGGCGACGGCAGCATTACCACTGTGGACGCGCTTGCAATTCTCCGCACCGCGATTTTATAAGCACGGCAGGCAGCGCATGTTTTTCTTCGGTTCATGCGCTGAGTGATTAAAAAACAAAATAAGCAAAGTCGGCACCCGTTGTTGAGTGCCGGCTTTGTTCGTTTTCAAGGCAATTATTTAATTCATCACAATCCGAGTGCTTTTTTCAGAAAGCGGCGCAACTCCGCATCGGCAGCCGATTTTTGCAATCTGCCTGTTCCTTTTTTTGTTTGCGAAAGGCTCACGGGCTGTTTGCCGCAATACGGCTCGCCCGTAAAATACAGCCCGGAATCGGGTCTGACCGATATTGAATCCAACGGCCAACCGGGATGGCGCGAAGCGGAAGGTTTATCCGTCATGATAAACGCTGCATGTGCGGCATCCTCTCTGCTGAAGGCGAAAGTGCTGAGTTTTCCGTCCGCAAACACTGCAAAGCCGTTCAGATACATCGCCGTTGCCGCGCCGCCGAGGGAATGTACAAGCGCTGCATAGTATGCAAGCATCTCCTCGTCATTGCAAAACCTTGCTCTTCCGTTCGGAGTACGGACATGCAGCCCGGGCTGACGCGGGTCATCGAGTGCAAGCTCCGCAAAATAGAGCCCCGAATCGTGGCACACAACGGGTTGAAATGTTTTGCCGTAAAATTCAGCCTTAATTGCGGCATTTTCGGCAGGTGTCGCCCCCGTTTCGGAGGGTTCGGCGGAGATATTGACATCCCCAAGCGTCAAAAGCTCCGTGCCCGCGCCGATAAGTCCGCCGAGCCAATCAGCTTTTGAAGGATTGGTTGTTCCGATCAAAACTTTCATTCAATGTTCCCCTTTTTCGCTTGCGATAAACGGCAAGTCGGCAGCTCACACATGTATGTCTGAGCCGCCGACAATGTTTCGATTCAAACGAATTTATACTTGCATATTGTTTAATTTGTCGAGGCCGTGATGCAGCCTGCGCAGAGCTTCTTCCCTGCCGAGCAGTGCAGCAATTTCGATCGCACCGCCGGGGGTAACTGTCTTTCCGCTCATTGCAATTCGAACCGGCCAAAGCAGCGTGCCGTTCTTCATGCCGTGTTCCGCCGCATAATTCATAAGGAAATCATGCAGTGCCGTTTCCGTCCATTCGGGCAAAGCCTCAAGCTCCGGAATCACCGCTGCAAGAATATCGCGGCAAAGTTCGGGGTTCGTTTTGGATTTTTTATTTGTGTACAGGTCAACGGAATAATCCTCGTCCATCTTTGCAAGGAAGGCAACGGTTTCGGTAATATCCGTGAACACCTCCGTGCGCGGCTGAAGGATTCGCGCAAAAATCGACTTATCCATATGCCCGCAGCCTGCCGCTTCGAGATAGGGTTCGGCATGGCGGATGTATTCCTCGGGCGAAAGTTTGCGGATGTATTCCGCATTCATCCATCTGAGCTTTGTTTCATCGAAAATTGCGGGAGACTTGCTGAGACCCTCAATACTGAATGCTTCCTTAAGCTCGTCCATGGTGAAAAACTCGCGATCGTTTCCGGGGCTCCAGCCGACAAGCGCAACATAGTTTATAATCGCCTCCGCAAGGTAACCCTGTGCAATCAAATCCTCAAACCCGGGATCACCGTGCCGCTTGCTGAGTTTGCGCGTCGCGTCCTTCATAACGGGGGTAAGGTGGATGTAAACGGGCTTTTCCCAGCCGAACGCTTCGTATAACAGGTTATATTTCGGTGTGGAACTTAAGTATTCGTTGCCGCGCATAACGTGCGTGATGCCCATTGTGTGGTCATCTATAACGTTTGCAAAGTTATAAGTCGGCATTCCGTCCGCCTTTATAAGAACGCCGTCATCAAGCTCGGAACAGTCAACATCGATCCGTCCGTAAATAACGTCGTCAAAGCCTGCTTCACCGCTTTCGGGGATATTCTGGCGGATCACATAGGGTTCACCGGCATCAAGCCTGCGCTGAATCTCTTCCTTTGAAAGGTGCAGACAATGCTTATCGTATTTGAAGGTTTCGCCGCGTGCTTCGGCCTCCGCCCTGCGCGCATCCAAATCCTCCTTAGTGCAGAAGCAATAATACGCCTTGCCCTTTTCAACAAGCTCCTTTGCATAGGGAAGATACATATCTTTTCGCTCGCTCTGAACGTACGGACCGTAGTTTCCGCCCTTGTCCGGGCCCTCGTCCCATTCAAGTCCCGCAAGCCTCAGGCCGCTGTAAATTTTTTCAACCGCACCTTCAACAAAACGCGCCTGATCGGTATCCTCAATGCGGAGAATAAACACGCCATCGTTCTTTTTTGCAAACAGATAAGCGTATAACGCGGTGCGCAGTCCGCCGATGTGAAGGTACCCCGTGGGACTCGGCGCAAAACGTGTGCGTACTGTCATATTAATCACTGTCGCCCTTGCCCTGCAAGAGCGTCCTTTCGGTCAAGATAATGTGTGCCGACGGAATGCCGCAGCAAGAACCATAAGAAACCGCATGAACTTTCGTGCGCTTCCGTCCATGTTTGTATTATACAGCAAAATTCCCCGTTTGTCACGGAAAAGCTTTTGTCGGAGCTGCCCTGTTTCGGGCGTTAAGCTGCAAAGGCCGAAGTATTTAAAATATATTTTTATTGCATTTGTTTTCCCTCTGTACAAACACCGTCGGATATGCTAAAATACGAATATCGAGAATGATTCTTATTTCTGTTTTGGAGGTTTAAGATATGTACTGCGTTAAGAAAGTTACCGAAGACCTGACTTGGGTCGGTGCAAACGATCGCCGGCTCTCAATGTTTGAGGGTGTTTATTCCGTTCCGAACGGTGTGAGTTACAATTCCTATCTTTTGCTTGACGAGAAGACCGTTCTGTTCGACACGGTGGACAAATCCGTCAGCGAACAATTTATGGAAAATGTTGAGCATGTTTTGAGCGGCCGCCGCCTTGACTATGTTGTTATTCAGCATATGGAACCCGACCATTCCGCAACGCTTGCGGAGCTTTTGCGCCGCTGCCCCGAAACCACTGTTGTCTGCAACAAAATGATCGCAGACATGATAAAGCAGTTTTTCAACCTTGACATCACGCCGCGTGCACTTATTGTTAAGGAAGGCGACACACTTTCAACCGGCAGGCATAACCTGACATTCATTGCCGCACCCATGGTGCATTGGCCGGAAGTTATGGTCACATATGACACCGTTGATAAAATCCTGTTTTCGGCGGATGCATTCGGCACATTCGGTGCATTGAACGGTGCAATTTTTGCCGATGAAGTGGATTTTGACCGCGACTATATGGATGAAGCCCGCCGTTACTATACCAACATCGTCGGCAAATACGGCGCACAGGTTCAGGCTCTGCTCAAAAAAGCATCCGGAATCGAAATCTCTCTCATCTGCCCGCTGCACGGTTTTGTCTGGCGCAGGAACCTCGACAGTTTTATTAACAAATATCTGCTTTGGAGCAGCTACACGCCCGAAGAAAGCGGCGTTGTTATTGCTTACGCTTCCATATACGGCAACACCGCAAATGCGGCTGAAGTGCTTTCCGCGTATCTTTTTGACCGCGGCGTCCGCACGGTCGTTTACGATGTTTCCGTCACCCCTGCGTCCGATATAATCGCCGCATGTTTCCGCTTCAGTCACATTGTTTTTGCTGCGCCGACCTATAATTCCGGCATATTTGTAACGATGGAAGCCTTCCTGCACGACCTTGCCGCGCACAGCTTGCAGAACCGCACCGTTGCTTTTATTCAGAACGGAAGCTGGGCTCCCACAAGCGGCAAGCAAATGCGTGCAATCATTGAACCGCTTCGCAACACAACGGTGCTTAACGGCCTGATTTCCGTTAAATCCGCGCTGAAGCCCGAACAGGCAGCCGAACTTGCCGCACTTGCCGACACAATCGCCGCGGATATTGCGGAAAAGGATGAACTCCGCAAACAGAAAGAAGAAGCCGAGGCAGTTGATAACGCACCTGCGCTCCCCTGCGGAATCGACAACAATGCAATGTTCAAACTTTCTTACGGACTGTATGTCCTTACCGCCCGCAGCGGTGGAAAGGATAACGGCTGCATTATTAACACCGCCGTCCAGCTTACGGACTCCCCAAAAACGCTTACCATTGCCGTTAACAAGGCAAACTTCACCGAGCAAATGGTTCGCGAAAGCGGAGAATTCAATCTTTCCGTGCTTACGGATGCGGTCCCGATGAGCGTGATTTCAAGGTTCGGATTTCAAAGCGGCAGAGATTGCAGCAAATTCGAAGGCTGCGACTGCGTAAGGCGTTCCGCGAACGGCATCCGCTATATTCCGAAATACACAAATGCCTATATCAGCTGCAAGGTGCTTGAAGCCCGGGATCACGGCACTCACACTCTCTTTGTTGCGGAAGTGACCGAAGCGGTCGTGCTCGACAAATCGGCGGAATCCGTGACATATGAACGGTATCTTTCCGAAATAAAGCCCAAAACCGCACCCGTCTGTTCAACGGTGCAAAAGGGTTATGTCTGCAAAATCTGCGGCTATGTATACGAAGGCGAAACCCTTCCCGCCGATTTTGTCTGCCCGCTCTGCAAGCACGGAGCAGCGGATTTTGAACCTATAGGCTGATTGATTTAAATCTAAACAGCGAAACGGCAGCATTCAACATCGGATTGAGTGCTGCCGTTCATCCATTCATGTTGTTCAAAATGAAAACCATAGTATTAATCAGGCATTCCGAACCGATAAAGGACAGAACAATGCCGACGGCTTTGCTACCTCTTTCCGAGCGGGGAATCCTCCGGGCGCAGGAGCTGTTTGCCCTTGATATTTTCCGCTCCGTTAATGCAGTTTACAGCTCTCCGTATCAACGGGCATTCAGCACCGCCGAAAAACTGTGCGTATGCTTTTCAACAGATTATCGCCTTCGGGAACGCGAACTCGGCAATCCGCAAACATTGGATGCGGATTTTTGGGAACATCAGTACGAAAATCACGACTACAAAAACTCCGACGGTGAATCACTTAACGATACGCGTGAAAGGATGACCCTTGCCGTCGGCGAAATTCTTTCCGCAATGCGTGACGGCGAAACAGCTGCCGTTGTTACCCATGCTGCGGCCATTTGTGCATTTCTTTTGAACGAATGTTCAATCGAAGTTGTGAATGCGTCTAAAAAAATACGAAGAATAATGCATCACGGCAATACCGTGCTGAACGGCAAAATTGCTGCACCGAGCGCATTCATCCTCAATTTTGAAAATGACCGTTTATGCAGCATTAATTATCTCGGTACGGAAAAAGAATTGATTGCTGATTCTCGCTGAAATCCCCGCCGACAGGCGAATATATGCAGCTGACTTTTTCTGAAAAAGCATTAATAATGCCGCAATATGCAACAGGTAATGCAGCAAAGGAAGCAGGCGTTCGCGCCCGCTTCCTTTTTCATTTGCTGTTCGCTTTTCTGTTTTTCGCCTGCATATCAATGCTGCGCATTGATTATCAAGCTGCGCATTGATTATCATGCTGCGCACTGATTATCATGCGGGCGTATGGATTGGTTTTCGAGAACACGCTCAGCCCTGAAGCCCCTGCTCCTGCCTTTCCATGTTTTCGATCACTATATCGTAAATTTCGCCCAATGAGGCGGCATACTCAACAACTTTCCACGGCGTATTTGTGTGAAAATGGATTTTGATAAGGCTTTCATCGCCCACTGCAAGCAGGCAGTCACCCTCGATGTTTTTTGTTATGAAATCAAAAATTTCATCCTCGGAAAGATTTCTGCCCTCAATGAGCAGCTGGGTGTCAAATTTGAATTCAAGCATATTGTTCCTTTCTGCCGCAATAATCCGGCGGCGCAGAATTTGAATATCACATTTTTCATAACGCAATTCGGCACGTTCGGTGCATCATCGATGTTCCTGCGATTCGGAACGGAATGCGCTGCACTGCCGCAGTGCCTGTTTTTTCGGTATCGGCCGCACCTCTCGGCAAATAATCAGGTTCGCTTTTCAAACTGTGTGCCGCATTTTGAGCATGTGACCCGAATCTTGCCCTTGCCGCGCGGTGCACGCAGACGCTGACGGCATTTCGGGCATGTAAAATACCGATATTGCTTATGCCTCTTAAAGAAATTTTTAATCCGATTGAACAGCTTTGCAAAAAAACTGCCTATCGATGCCGACACGCGTTCGTAACCGCGCAATTCGTTTGCCCTTTTGTTTCCGTTTGCGGAAAGAGTTCTGAAAAGCATCAATGCCGTCAGCAAAACCGCCGTGAACAAAAGAACAAAACCCGATATGCTGCCGAAAAAGGCAAGACCGATTATTCCGAGTGCGACGGCAAGCATGAGCATGTCCCGCGAAAGTCTGTCAAACCCGTAACTGTTTTTCATTCTTTTACCCGCTTTCGCCGCAGCGAAAGTTTCCTTTCTTAATTATTTTTCTTTTTGCGTTTGGCTTTGCGGTTCGAATTCGCCGCACAAACACTGATTCATCCGTTATTCGGCGGTTTGGCTCAAAAGCAGCAAAAAACCGTTCGGCGGGATTTCAACTCTGATATGCCCCGTGCCCAAATCCTTTTGCAAAACCGTACCATCGGCAAATGCGTCGGAATATTTATCCGCCGTGCGGACATTCAAGGCATCCGGACCTTCACGGAAATCCTCTGCACCGAGTGCGGCGCAGACGGCATGATCGGCACGGTTGACAAGTGTGAGTGCGCTCTCTTCACCTCGGCACCGAAGCACGGCGAATGCATCGGCACACGGAGCGGCAAATGCCGTTTTCCCGCTGCTCATTGCGGCATTGCGGCGGCGGAGAGCCGAAAGCCGCATAACAAAACTGCGTATTTCGGGGTCTTCCCTTCCCCACGGATAGGAACCCCTGTTAAACGGGTCGGAAAGGCCCATCATTCCCGCCTCATCGCCATAGTATATGCACGGAGGCTGCGGCATTGAAAACATAAGCGCAAACGCCGCATAAAGCCGACGCCTTCCGCGCACGACAGCTTCGGGTTTGTATTGATATTCCGCCTGCTGTTCCCTCGTCAACGTATCTTTTGGCGGTGCATCGCTGAGGCAGGACAGGATTCTCTGCGTGTCGTGACTGCCCAAAAGGTTCATGCAGGCACCGTAAAACGGTTCGGGATAACGTTCCCGCTGCCCGGAAAGCGTTTCATACAGCGCATATGCATCCGTCCTGCACGTCAGAAAATCGCATACCGCATCGCGAAACGGGTAGTTCATGACGCTGTCCAACTCATCCCCGAGAACAAACTTTCGCAGCCCGCCTCCCGAGACCTTGTTTGAAGCATCCTCCCAAACTTCACCCAGAAGCACACCGTCCGAATCAAGCTTTTTTAACGCTGTACGAAGCTTTTTTATGAATTCATCCGGCAATTCGTCCGCAACATCCAACCGCCACGACGTTATACCGCAGCCTGCCCATTTTTTGAGCACGTTTTCTGTGAAACGAACATAATCGGGTTGAAGCTCGTTCACCTCCGGCAGGGTTTTGAACCCCCACCAGCATCGGTACTCATCCGGGAAATGCTTGAATTCGTACCATTTATAATATGGCGAATCCGCGCCGCTGTATGCGCCGCACGAGGGATATGTTCCGTATTTGTTAAAATAAACACTGTCATCCCCGGTGTGTGAAAAAACACCGTCCGCCATTAAGCGGATGCCGTATTCCGCCGCCGCTTTTGAAAGCTCGGTTAAATCATAATCACTGCCGAGAATCGGGTCAACGGACAGATAATCGGAAGTGTTGTATCTGTGATTGCTTGCAGCCTCAAAAATCGGATTCAGGTAGATAACGGAGACTCCGATTTGCGCAAGATAGGGAAGCTTTTGTTTTATCCCTGCAAAATCGCCCCCGTAGTAATCGCACGGGGAATAGAATTTTTCCCCTGCACAGGGGCTGTACAGCACGGGTTCGAACCAGTCTTTGTGCCTGATGATTCGGCGGCCGAGTTTTTCATGGTATTCAGCCCTTGAAAACGCGGGAATGCAAGTGCCCCGTGCCGAGTCGTTTAAACACTCACGGTTGAACCTGTCCGGAAAAATCTGATAGACAATTCCGTGTCTGAACCAACTCGGAGTTTCAAAATCGCGCGCAAAAACCGTTATCTGATAATCGGGAGGTGTCTCCCATGCAGGGTAAAACTTTCCGATGCCGCTGCGGGTTTCGGGCGCACCGTAAAACAGCCGCGTCGTTTCCCCGCCGTCATGTTCCGGAGCAACATCAATGATGAAATAATACCATATCAACTGCGGTTCGGCAGGAGCATTGATATTGAACGAAAAGCAAAAGCCCCCATCCCCTTCAAGCGGCAGCGAGCGCAGTTTTTCGCATGAACAAGGGGAGATTTTTTCTGCCGAAATGAGCAGTTCTTTCCCGTCGGCCCACAGCCGCAGCGATGCACGCGCCCGCGCCGAATCGCGCCCGGAGAGATAAATGCACAAAGCCGCTTCCCCGCGGCATTTCAATGCACCGTGCGGAAAGCGGCAGTCAAGCAATCTTGAATTGTGATATGCAAAAAGGTTCATTCGTCAGACATTGAAACGGAAAACGATTATATCACCGTCCTGAACAACATAATCCTTGCCTTCGGAACGAACAAGACCCTTTTCCTTGCAGGCCGCCATGCTGCCCTGTTCAATGAGCGTTTCATAGGGCACAACTTCCGCACGGATAAACCCGCGCTCGAAATCCGTGTGAATTTTGCCCGCCGCACCGGGAGCTTTTGTTCCCTTTGTTATCGTCCATGCACGAACCTCGTCCGTCCCCGCGGTCAGGAAGCTGATGAGTCCGAGCAATTCGTAACTCTTTTGAACAAGCTTGTCAAGGCCGCTCTGCCCAATGCCGAGATCCTCGATAAAAGCCGCCTTTTCTTCATCCGTAAGCTCGGAAAGTTCCTCTTCAACCTTTGCGCATACGGTCAGCGCAGCCGCACCTTCTTTTGCGGCTTCGTCATAAAGCTTCTGTACGGCAGGCGGTTCATTGCCGATTTCATCTTCGGCTATGTTCGCGGCATAGATAACGGGCTTTGTGGTCAGGAGGAAAAGTTCGTCCGCCGCAGTGCGCTCATCGTCCGTAAGTTCCATGCTCCGCACAGGCTTGCCGGAATCCAAATGCGCCTTAATGCGTTCCAGAAATTCAATTTCGTGAAGGTACTTTTTATCTCCGCTTTTTGAATTTTTCTTTGCTTTGTCAATGCGGCGTTCAATCGTTTCAAGGTCGGCATAGATAAGCTCAAGATTAATTGTTTCCATGTCGCGAACAGGGTCAACCGAACCGTCAACATGAACAATATTTGAATCTTCAAAGCAGCGGACAACATGAACTATCGCATCAACTTCGCGGATATGCGCAAGGAATTTGTTTCCCAAACCCTCGCCGCGATATGCGCCGCGAACAAGCCCCGCAATATCAACAAAACGTATTGTTGCGGGAACAAGGCTCTTCGGATGATACATCTCGTTCAATACTTCCAATCGTTCATCGGGAACGTTGACAATGCCGACATTGGGTTCAATTGTGCAGAACGGGTAATTCGCAGCCTGTGCGCCCGCCTTGGTGATAGCGTTAAAGAGCGTGCTCTTGCCGACATTGGGCAAGCCGATAACTCCGAGTTTCATTCGTTTCGTATCCTTTCATGAAAAAGCCGAATCACCCGCCTGTGCATATTCCGCCCGCAGGAAGATTCGGCTTTATTATACCATTAATACCGAATTTCTTCAATATCCCGAAAATCAATTTCAAGTATTAATTCATCGCAAATGTTTTTTATGAAAATCGTCTTCTGTGCGGCAATTCGACCGAACTCGAAAGCGCGGTTTGCAATTGCCGTAACACATCCCGCCCCGCCTGCGTATTATGGGGGTGACGGCGGGAATCGCCGCAAAAAATCAAGGAGGCAACAAATTATGTGTAACGGTTTCGGCAACAATTGGTGGTGGATTATCATCCTTCTGCTCCTCTTCGGCAACGGAAACACCTGCGGCTGCGATAACGGCTGCGGCTGCGACAACAACAACTGCGGATGCGGCAACAATTGGTGGTGGATTATCATCCTTGCCCTGCTCGGCGTATTCGGTGAAAACGGTCTTGGCTGCGGCTGTGACAACAACAGCTGCGGCTGCGGCAATAACAACAGCTGCGGATGCGGCTGCTGACAGAGGAGAGGGTAAAACTCTGATATCCCGAACGCGGGATTAAATTAAACCGCCGTGCGAATTGCGCTGTCGCCGAATAATGCCCTGCGCGCGGCGCAATCCGTGCAGTGCCGACAAATAAACAATGCCGCAATGCGGAAGAAGGTCTGTCTCAGTCCTTTCTTCCGCATTATCGTTTCGACACAAAAATACAAAAATATAACCGTAAAAGCCAATGTTCCCCGCTTGAATTCTCCGCAGTATGCTGTTATACTCGACGTTAAATTCGGAACACCTCCACGCCCCGCGCAAAATGCGGCAGCCCTGTTCCGAAGCCTTCATCTTCCCTCCGAAAGGACAAAAACATGAAGAAAGCAAAAAAAACAAATAAATCCGAATTTTCAAATAAAAAGATTTCGACGGCAAAAAGGCCTTGCAGCGGATCCGCTGCCGTTCACGATGTTGAATCTGCCGGCAGCAAAGGCGGAAACACAGCCGTGACCAATCCCGAAGAGCTGCTGGACTTTGCCGTTGCGGTGGCCGTCCGGCTGCAAAGCTGCGGCGCGGAAACATACCGTGTTGAGGAAACCATCGTGCGCATCATTGAAGCATACGGTATAGACAAATCCGACGTTTTCGTAATACCCGGAAGTATTTTTGCCGGACTTGAGGACGAAAACGGGCAGGTTTACTCCAAGATCCGCAGAGTTAAAAACATCGACACGCTTCTTGACGGCGTTGAGATGTACAGCGCATTCTGCCGTCGGATCTGTGCGGAAACGCCGCCGGTTCGTCAGGCGCGGCAGCTTTTGCGTGAAACCGAAAAAAGCATACGCAAATACAAACTGCCGATCGCGTATCTCGGCTACTTCCTCATTGCGGCGGGTTTTGCTGTGTTTTTCGGCGGAACGCTGCGTGACGCTCTCGGTTCCGGGCTCTGCGGCATTGCGGTCGGGCTTTGTATTCAGGGCATGGGTTTTTTGCACGCCAACCCGTTCTTCAAAACCTTCGTCGGCGGGTTTGTGCTTGCATTTGCCGCATATTCCCTCACCGTATTGGGTCTTTGCGACAATGCGGATGTTGTTTCAATCGGAGCAATAATGATACTTGTTCCGGGATTTCTTTTTACAAACAGCCTTCGTGATATTATTTACGGGGACACTCTCTCAGGCATCAACCGCCTTGTTCAGGTCGTTATCATTGCAATCGCGCTTGTTGTCGGCACAAGTGCGGCATTCGGGCTTTCACGTCAAATTTTCGGCACAATTGCCGGAAGTCCGCAGCTTGTTGAACACAGTCTTGCCGTGCAATGCATCGCCGGAATGGTGGGAACTCTCGGATTCGGACTGTATTTGAACATGCACGGCAGCGGCATTCCCTATTGCCTCGTCGGCAGCATTATCTCATGGGTGGTTTGCTGCCTTTGTATGCGTGCAGGCATCGGCGAAGCAACAAGCTATCTTATTGCTGCCGCCGTTTCTTCCGCATATGCCGAAATCATGGCGCGTATCCGTAAATTCCCGGCGATAGCTTATCTCATGGCGGCACTTGTGCCTTTGATTCCCGGTGCCGGACTGTACTACACAATGGATTTTATTTCCAGAAGCCAAATGAACGAGGCGTGGGCCAAAGGATCGGCAACCGCCGCAATTGCAGGCGCAGTCGCCGTGGGTGTGCTGCTTGTTTCAACCGCGTTCCGCATGTGGGGCGTGTATAAAAAGAAAAGAGCTGCGGCAAAGTGCGGCACGCAAACCGACAGCAAATAATCTTCAGTTTCGCTTTCCGTTTTAAAATGCTGAAAAATACAAACCGAGCGACTTTTAGCACAGCTGTCGGTCACTCGGTTTTGTTTTTCTTTATTACCTTATTTACATTTTGTTCGTTTATGTTTGCGGCATGATTATGTTCAGTGTCTGCTGAGCAATTTTTGCATATCCTGCGGCAATTCGGCTTTTATGCAGAGTTTTTCTCCGCGCAGCGGGTGAACAAACTCCAGCCTATATGAATGCAGTGCCGGCCGCCCGATAAGCTCCGGCTCCTCCGTTCCGTAGAGCCAATCGCCTGCAAGCGGGTGCCCGACGGCCGCCGCATGAACGCGTATTTGATGTGTCCGCCCCGTGCGAAGTCGGAATTCGACAGGAGTAAGCCCGCTTTTGTTTTCATATCTTTGAGCATCGTTTTCTTTTTTTATAACGATGTTTTCAGCCTGTTCGTTTTTCTCCGCCGCAAATCCGCGGCAGCCGTTAAATCCGTAATCTTTCAGAAGGCGAAAATCCGTGATCGCCTCCGCACCGCACGGGTCAATGACGCGCCGCACGGACGGGCCGTCCTCCCGCTTTATGGGCATGTCAACAGTTCCCGTGTTCGCCCCGAGCCAACCGTGACAAATGCCGATGTAAAAACGCACATAGCTGTCCGTATGCAGGCAAGCCGATAAACGTTCGTGCATGTAACCGTTTTTTGCAATCGTCATTACACCCGTCGTGCCTCTGTCAAGCCTGCTCACGGGATGAAAAAAGCCTTCGTCGCCGTAATATTCATTTACCGCAAGCTCAATCGACGGCACGGAATCATCGTATCGCGATCCGTGAACCGCTGCACCGGCGGGCTTGTTGATAATCAGCAGATCCTCATCCTCAAAAAGCACTTCAAACGGCAATTTTCCGCATCGCTCCGGACAAAAACCTATCGCCGCCGCTATAATATCCCCTTCTGCGGCGCGGACGTTTGAAAACACCTTCTCTCCGTTAAGAGTAATTCCGTTTTCAACCCGCTTCAGCCGCGCACCAAGCCCCCCCGAAAGCTGCATCTCGTTCCTGAGCAAACTCTGCACGCTTCTCCCCGCTTCGGCTTCGGAAACGCGGTGAGTCAAAAAGCGCGGCTTGGCTCTTTGCGGCTTGCCGCACTCGCAATTCTGATTTTTATAATCGTTTATGTTCATCAATTTTTCGAGGGTGCTCCGAGGCTTCTGCGGTCAGACCCCCTGCCGCACGGCTGCGCACCAAAGTGCAGTATCGATTTACATTTCTCTGCGGTTTTCTATGGAACGGAGCAGGGTAACTTCATCGATGTATTCGAGGCTGCCGCCGATAGGTATTCCGTGAGCAATGCGCGTAACGCGGACGCCGAGGGGTTTGAGCAGCTTTGCGATGTAGTTTGCGGTTGTTTCGCCTTCAACATCGGGGTTGGTTGCAAGGATAACTTCCTTAACTTTTTCACACTCGATGCGCTTGCAAAGTTCGTTTATTCGAAGCATCTCCGGTCCTATTCCGTCCATTGGGGAAAGAACGCCGCCGAGAACATGGTACCTTCCGTGATATTCACGCATACGCTCCATAAAGATAACATCGCGCGCATCTTTAACAACGCACAGGGTGTCAGAGCTGCGTTTCGGATCGGAGCAGATCTCACAAACCTCATTTTCCGTATAGTTACCGCAGATAGGGCAAAAATGAACAAGCCTGTGCGCATCCTCAATCGAATTCGCAAGGGCTGCTGCATCCTCATCGGGAAGGGAGATAATATGGTAAGCAAGCCGTTGTGCTGTTTTGATGCCGATTCCGGGCAGGCGGTTGAGCCGCGAGATAAGTCTGTCGAGACTTTCCATTTTGTTCTGCCGAAGAATCAGAAGCCGAAGCCGCCGAGATTTCCGAGACCGCCGGTGACTTTTGACATTTCCTTTTCCATCGTTTCGTTAGCAAGGCGAACGGCCTCGTTCACTGCGGAAAGGATAAGATCCTGAAGCATTTCAACATCATCCGGATCCACTGCCGCCGGGCTGATTTCGATGGATTTGAATTCTTTGTTGCCGTTCACAACGACTTTGACCGCGCCGCCGCCGACACTTGCTTCAAAATCGGTGTTGCCGACCTCCTCCTGAACGCGGGCAACTTCCTGCTGCATCCGCTGTGCCTGACGCATAAGCCCCTGCATGTTGCTTGCGCCGGTGTTGAATCCGTTAAATTTTCCCATTGTTTATACCTTTGCTTCTGCCGCTGCAAAAGCTCCTTTATATTATTTTAAATGAAACGTGCCGAACCGCTTTGATCTGTTTTTTGACGGAATCGGCATTTAATCGGATAACCGGAATTTTGCGGTTTCGGCAAATTCCGATTGAATTTTGCAGACGGAGCCGTTTCGGGCAAACAAGTCGAAACAGCTCCGCCGAAAGTGCGAATTTACGTCTGCATCAGCACTTCATAAGATATGCGTTAATGAACGATTCAATGTCGCCGTCCATGACAGCCTGAATATTGCCGGTCTCCTCACCCGTGCGATGATCCTTGACCATTGTGTAGGGTTGGAAAACATAGCTGCGAATCTGGCTGCCCCATTCGATTTTTTTCATTTCACCCTTAATATCCGCCATGTGTTCCATGCGTTCGCGTTCCTTGATTTCAAGCAGCTTGCCGCGGAGCATACGCATTGCGGTTTCGCGGTTTTGAATCTGGCTGCGTTCGTTCTGGCACTGAACAACGACACCCGTCGGGAAATGCGTTATGCGGATCGCGGAGGATGTTTTGTTAACATGCTGTCCGCCTGCTCCGCTCGAACGATAAGTATCAACACGGATATCATCGGGATTTATCTCAATATCACCCGCATCATCGTCAAGAATCGGAGTTACATCCAGCGAGGCAAAAGAGGTGTGCCTGCGCCCGGAGGAGTCAAACGGGGAGATTCGAACAAGCCTGTGAACACCCTTTTCCGCCTTAAGGTAGCCGTAGGCATTGTCCCCCTGGCACTCAAAGGTGACGGACTTGATGCCCGCTTCCTCGCCGTCGAGCAAATCCAGTTCCTTCACAACAAAACCTTTGCGTTCGCAATAACGTGTGTACATGCGGTAGAGCAGGCTGACCCAATCCTGCGCTTCCGTGCCGCCTGCACCGGCATGAAGGCTGAGAACGGCATTTGCATTGTCGTACGGCCCGCGGAGCATCGTGTCGATGCGGAACTCTTCAACCTTATGCAGAAAATCCTTAAGCTCCGCCTGTGCTTCAAGCGCGGTTTCCTCGTCATCTTCTTCCTCTGCCATATCAAACAGGGTTGAGACGTCCTCGCCGGTTGTTTCAAGCTTGCGATATTTGTCAAGCTTTGCGTGAATCGCTTTTATGCGTTGATTGACCTTGTTTGCATTTTCAACATCGTTCCAGAAGCCGTCCTGAGCCATCTGCTCCTCAAGCTCCTGTTTTTCCTTTGCAAGCCCTGCAAGGTCAAAGGGATTCACCCGCCTGCTTAAGGGCTGCAATGGCTGCCGTCAACTGTTGACGATATTCGTCGAGTAGAACCATTGTGTATTTCCTTTCGATAAAATAAATTATTATTGATAGCCAATTGATTGACGCTTCGCGGATCCGAATTACATCCTTTCGGGCGCTTCAAGCCCGACAAGGAACAGACCTGTGCGAATGGCGGTGCGTGCGGCTTCGGTGAGCGCAAGCCTTGCGTTGCGAACGGCCGTATCATCATCCATAATGCGGTTGTCGTAGTAGAACTTGTTGAAGCATGAACAAATATCTATAACCGCGCGGGAGATAAGGTAGGGTTCGTATTTTTCCGCCGCCTGTTTAATACAGCCCGGCAGTGAATCTATTGCGCGAAGCAGCGCGGCCGAAGCTTCATCCGAAAGCACCGAAAAATCGATGTTTTCGGCATCGAATCCGTCCGCCTTGCGCATTACGGAGCATGCACGTGCATAGGTGTATTGCGCATAGGGACCGGTTTCGCCATCGAAATTGAGAGATTTTTCCCAAGAGAAGGTGTAATCCTTTATTCTGCCGTTATAAAGCACGCCGAAAACGAGTGCACCGACGCCGACCTGCCGCGCAACCTCCTGCTTGTTTTCAAGGTTGGGACTTTTTTGCTTGATAATTTCAAGCGTTTTTTCAATCGAGGCATTCAAAACGTCCTCAAGGTAAACAGCATTGCCTTTGCGTGTGGAGAAAGTCATATCCTCCATGCTGACCATGCCGAAACTGACATGAACGCAATCCTTTGCCCAATCGTAGCCCATAAGCTCAAGCACCTTGAAAATCTGGCGGAAATGCAGGCTCTGCTGATAGGCAACAACGTACAGGGACTTATAGAAATCGTAAGTATTCTTGCGATATTCCGCAGCGGCAATGTCGCGGGTTGCATAAATGGTGCTTCCGTCGCTCTTAAGGATTATGCAGGGCGGCATATCATATTCGGAGAGATCGACAATGGTCATGCCGTTGTCGATTTTTGTAAGCCCCTTATCCTTAAGCTCCTGCACAACGGCGGGCATTTTGTCCTCGTAGAAGGCTTCGCCGTTATAGCTGTCGAATGTTACGCCCAAAAGATCGTAGACCCGCGCAACATCCTTGAGCGTCAGCGTTTTGAACCACTGGAAAAGCTCCCATTCATGCGGTTCGTGCAGCTCGATGCGGCGGAATGCGGCACGTGCTTCATCCTCAAGAGATGGGTCTTTTTCGGCCTCCTCATGGAATTTGACATAGAGTGCAACAAGTTCGCGGACGGAATTGCCGTTTTCGATTTTTTCTCTGTCGCCCCATTTGTCATATGCAACGATCATTTTTCCGAACTGCGTTCCCCAATCACCGAGGTGATTGATGCTGACGGTCTTGTAGCCCAAATGGTCAAAGATACGCCTGAGCGAATTTCCGAGAACCGTTGTCGTGATATGGTGGATACCGAAGGGCTTTGCGATGTTTATGGAAGAATAATCCAAGCAGATATTCTTTCCGCTGCCTTCGGTTGAAGCACCGTAGCCGTCGCCTTCGGAAAGAACCCTTTGAATGACGGTTCGGGCGAATGCGGATTTGTCCGTAAAGAAGTTCAGATAGCCGCCGGCTGTCTCAATACGGGAAAAACCCTCAATTTCGCCGAGATTCCGGGCAAGCTCCGCGGCAATTGCGGGGGGAGCTTTTCTGAAAGTTTTTGCAAGCTTGAAGCAGGGCAGCGCAAAATCACCCATTGCGGGGTTCGGCGGAGTTTCAAGCATATCGCCGATCTGTTCGGCAGTCATGCCGCAGGCATTGCTGAGAGCGGCGCAAAGGTTTTGTTTGAAGTCCATGTGGATACCTCTTGTCGGAAATACGCTGATGCATTAAACAGAACCAGCGTTCGTTTGTTGTGATGCAGCGCCCGCTGTGTCTGCACGCAGGCGGCATCCGTGCATTCGATCGGAGCAGATTGCGGCTGTTCGGTGAAAAAACTTTGAACTTTAAGCAAAAATAAGCCGAACCGCCGTCCCCGGATCAAAATTCCGTTATATTCCGTATTATACCATAAACAATTTCTGTTGCCAACACTAAAATTCTTTGATATAATAAAGGGGCTATGGATAAAAAGAAACGAAAAGTATATACTCCTGCCGAAAAAAGGCGCAGAAACCGACGTCACAACGCCATTGTGACGTCAATCGCCGTTGTGCTGATGCTTGCGGGTATCATTATTATCGTGAGCGACACGACGTTTTTCTTTGACGATGCCGGGCGTTGGATACGCCGCAACATCTTCGGAGAAGTATTCGAAACGATTCCGCCTTTCCCGACAGGCAGCCCGAGCGAACCGAGTGATCCGGATGACCCGAACAATCCCAACATCGGGCCGCAGGGCAGTCTCGTTCCGCGTCCGACGTTTTCGCCGGACGAAACGCCCCTGCCCGAAAATGTTACGGAAGAACCGTTCATTTACGATTATGCGCCCGAATGCGTTTATTTTCCGCAATATGATATAACCTGCCCCGTGGATCCCGTCGGATACAATTGGCGCGGCGAAATGGCAACCGTACGTTCTCCGTTCCGTGCCGGATGGCTCAAATACAGCGGGGATCCCGTAACAGGCGGCAACGTTATCCTTGCGGGGCACAATCGATACAGCGGCAAACTCGGTTATTTTTCCGTTGTAAAGGATAAATTGCAGCCCGGGGATCAGGTCATTGTCAAAATGCAGAACGGCGAATACGCTTATTATATCGTTGAAAGCATTAACCAATACCACTATCAGCATGTTCCGTGGGAAGTCATGCAGCATGACGGCGAATCAAGATTGACGCTCATCACCTGTCTCGGCGACTTTAGCTCTTCCGCCGGAACAAGTATGCACCGCGTTGTTGCTGTATGCAGACCCTACACCGGTGAGTAACAGCGGCGGATACGTCAAAGCGGTTCAATTCGTCCGAAATCAATAAGGCGATAAGCTGCCTTGAAATTTCGAGTGCGGCATTATCATAAAAATTTACCAAAATCAAAATCAAAACGGCGCAGCGAATAATGTGCGTCGGCGAAAAATTCAGGAGGTACACCTATGTCCGGACATTCCAAATGGGCAAACATTAAAAACAAAAAGGAGAAGACCGACTCTCAAAGAGGTAAGGTTTTCACAAAAATAGGCAGAGAAATTGCAATCGCCGTTAAAGAAGGCGGCAGCGACCCCGCAAACAACTCAAAACTCCGCGATGTTATTGCAAAAGCAAAGGCAAGCAACATGCCCAACGACAACATCTCCCGCTCCATCAAAAAGGCGGCAGGCGAACTCGGTTCCATTAACTACGAAAGCGGCACTTACGAGGGTTACGGCCCCGGCGGCGTTGCAGTCATTGTCGAAGTTCTGACTGACAACCGCAACCGTACCGCTGCGGAAATCCGCCACCTGTTCGACAAATACGGCAACGGCATGGGTAACTCCGGCTGCGTCGCCTGGATGTTCGACAAGAAGGGTCATATCGTCATTGAACGCAGCGCAAAAATCGATGAGGAAGAACTCATGATGGCTGCTCTCGATGCCGGCGCTGACGATTTCAATGCACAGGACGACTGCTTTGAAGTCTTCACTTCGCCCGCCGATTTTTCTGCCGTTCGCGAGGCTCTTGAAGCCGCAGGCTACACCTTCCTCTCCGCCGAACAGGATATGATCCCCTCCAACACCGTTGATGTCAACGATCCCGAAATGATCGCAAAAATCGAACGTATGCTCGATATGTTCGACGATAACGATGATGTCCAAGAGGTGTTCCATAACGCAATCCTCCCCGAGGAAGAGGACGAAGACTGAGCCTGACTGAGGATTCGGTCAATAATCAAACAGCTGCCGAACTGTTGTTCGGAACGTTAAAGAGCCGTGCCAAAGCGCGGCTCTTCTGATTAGGCGGGAGTTGAAAGGCACTGCGGTGTCCGATGCACGGGAGCGTGTTTTTAATTTACCGCATTATCTCCTTAATGCCTTTTTGGCAAAATCATAATTTTTCTTATACACAATATCTCCCGTTGTGTTATATAAATCTTTCCATATGGACATCGCTTCTTTAAGGCATTCTTTCTGTTCGTCTGTTGCCTTTCGCTGCAATGGAAGTGCACCAAGTCTGTATAACGAACTTGCAAGAGCGTCTTCATCAAACGGTCGAGTCCCGAGCTTAACGTTAGTGCGGCAGATCTCAAGCGATTGTCTGTACAGCAATTCAGCTTCGCGATAATTGTGTTTAAGCTCTGCTATATGACCGATCTGTTCATAAGAAGCATACATATTCCACTTAAGTTTGCCGTCATCGGGCGAAGCTGAGAGAAGTTCTTCGGTTATCCGCATTGCCATTGTGCAGCATTGCAATGCTTGTTTTTGCAGATACACTGAGAAAAGTTGTGCCTGCATTCGTTAAAAACTCATTGTGTTCGCTCCCGAACACGGGATTGCTTAATTTTTTGCATTAACAGACCCGCAGCTGATTTCGGAGAAGTGCCGACTCAAGCTGTTTTTGCAAAAGATACAAAATCAAGGCTCTTTACGAAAAGAGTTTTAAAAAAAGAACATTCAAATACAAATGTATTATAACACATTTGAGCGTTAAAAGCAAATACACGGATGATATATTCATAATGTTTGTTTCATCATCAACTCCCGTCACCCGGTACTTACCTAATCGCGCCGCATATGGTATAATAAGCTGAAAACATTAATCAGACTGCGAAAGGACGCTTTCGGGCAGCCGAGAGCCACGGGTAACGGAATCATGCTTATGGATGCAAAAGGGATCATCAGGCGCACGGAGGATATTCTGCGCAGCGACTATCAGATAAACATAAACGAGGCGGATGCGAAGCAGCTGCACCGCGCACTTTCCGATGCGGTGATGTATGCCGTTGCGGATGATTGGCGCAGGAGCCGCCGCAATCGTGAAACGGGGCGGAGGGCATACTATCTTTCCGCCGAATATCTAACCGGGCGAATGATTTTCAACAATCTGTTCGTGTTGAATCTTTTGCCGGAAGTATCCCGTCTGCTTGCTCTGCGCGGAGTCGATATCAACATTATGGAATCCATCGAGGACTGCGCTCTCGGCAACGGAGGGTTGGGCAGGCTTGCGGCATGTTTTCTTGACAGCGCGGCAACTCACGACCTTCCGCTGGACGGATACGGCATCCGCTACAAATTCGGTTTGTTTAAGCAGAGTTTTTTGAACGGCTTTCAGGTTGAACGTGCTGACGATTGGCAAAAGCAGGGAGATCCGTGGAGCCGCAGACGCGACGATAAAACCATTGTTGTTGAATTCGCGGACAGGCGCGTACTCGCCGTGCCCTATGACATGCCTGTAATCGGCTTCAACACTTCAACAATCGGCACTCTCCGCCTGTTTCAGAGCGAAGCGGAGGAGGAATTTGATTTTGCCGCGTTCAATTCGCAGGAATACGCGCTTTCCGTCCGCGAAAAGAATGCCGTTGAGGACATTACGCGTGTGCTTTATCCCAACGACAGCACATACGAGGGTAAACGTCTGCGCCTGAAGCAGCAGTATTTCCTTTCCGCCGCATCGCTCGGCGACATTCTCCGCCGCCACAAGCGTGTTTTCGGCACGGTTGATAATTTTGCGGAGATGAACGCAATACAGCTTAATGACACGCATCCGACGGTCAGCATTCCGGAGCTTGTCCGTCTGCTTATGAACGAGGGCAAAAGTTTTGACGACGCACTGGACATTGCGCGGCGCACATTCAGCTACACAAACCACACGCTCATGAGCGAGGCTCTCGAAACATGGGATTGTGAGCTCTTCCGCAGCGTTATTCCGAATATTCTCGATATCATCTTCCGCATTAACGATGCGCTGCACCGCGAACTGACGTCCCGCGGGCTGCCGCAGGAAAAGATAAACTCAATGTACATCGTTGCCGACGGACGGATTCATATGGCAAGGCTTGCAACCTTTGTTTCCTCATACGTCAACGGCGTTGCGCAGATCCATTCCGGATTGCTGCGCACCGAAGTGCTTAAGGATTGGTACGATGTTTATCCCGAACGCTTCCAAAACAAAACAAACGGCGTGACCCAGCGCCGCTTCCTCGGGCTTTGCAATCCCGCACTTTCCACACTTATCGGGAGCCGCATCGGCTACGGCTTTATGACCGACCTGTACGAGCTTAAAAAGCTTGAACCCCTGATCGACGATGAACTGATTCGGGGTTTCATTGCTGTCAAACGCGAGGCAAAACGCAAGCTCTCCGATATCATTCTTCAAAAGGAGGGTGTTGAAATTCCTCCGGAGTTCGTTTTTGATATTCAGGTGAAGCGCATGCATGAATACAAACGGCAGCTTATGAACGCACTGAGCATTGTGCATATCTATCGCGAGCTTAAGGAAGGACGGCTTTCCGACATGCCCCCCGCCGCATTCATCTTCGGTGCAAAGGCAGCTCCGGGTTACATAATGGCGAAGAACATCATTAAATACATCAACGAGCTTGCGCGCTGCATCAACAGCGACCCGGCCGTTCGCGATAAGATGCGGGTTGTGTTCGTTTCAAACTACAACTGTTCCTATGCCGAGCATATCATTCCCGCCGCAGATATTTCCGAGCAGATCTCTGCTGCCGGAACCGAGGCAAGCGGCACGGGCAACATGAAGTTCATGATAAACGGTGCCGTAACTCTCGGAACATATGACGGCGCAAATATTGAAATCGTCGAGTGCGCCGGCGAGGAAAACAACTATATCTTCGGTGCAAGAGTCGAGGAGCTGACCCGCCTCCGCCCGCATTACAACCCCCGCACCGTTTACGAAAGCAGCTCCGTCGTACGCCGCGCGGTTGATTCCCTTGTTGACGACAGCATTCTGAATGCCGTTTACACACTGCCGCAGGATTCCGGAGCAAAAGAAGAAGCGCGCCGCGTATTTACGGAAGTTTACAACTCCCTTTTGACGGGTGATTGGCGTAAGCCGGACTATTACTTCAACCTGTATGACCTTGAAAGCTATATTGAAGCAAAGCTCCGTGCAATTTATGATACGGCGGATGAGCGGGCATTTGCGCGGAAATGCCTTATGAACACCGCAAACTCCGGCAAGTTCTCAAGCGACAGAACAATTCGGGAGTATTCCGAAGAACTCTGGCATATCCGTCCGATACCGACGGAAGAATAATGCAGTGCCGAAACAGTTTTTTCTCCGCCGCGGAAAACCGCGAAAAATTATATCGGATTTTATTCGCATATAGGGCTTGAAACGCGGCGGGTTTTAACTATAATATTATTCAATGGACAGTTATTGTGTGCCGCAGCGGCGCGGAGTGTTCTCCGCATTCCTTCTGCGGTGCATTGACGATTTTATATTCAGGAGGAACACATGGACACCAAGCTGATTTTCGTTACCGGGGGCGTAGTTTCCTCGCTGGGCAAAGGCATCACCGCCGCCGCATTGGGCAGGCTGTTGAAAGCAAGGGGCTACAGCGTATCGATTATGAAGCTCGACCCCTATCTCAATGTTGACCCGGGAACGATGAACCCCTATCAGCACGGCGAAGTTTTCGTGACCGATGACGGAGCAGAGACCGATCTTGACATCGGCCATTACGAACGTTTTATTAACGAAGAGCTCACAAAGCTCAACAACACCACCACCGGACAGATTTATTCCGCAGTTCTCGACCGCGAACGCCGCGGCGGCTACCAGGGCGGCACGGTGCAGGTGATTCCGCATATCACGGACGAAATCAAGCTCCGCATCAAGAAGGCCATCAACGCAATCAAACCCGAGATCATGCTTGTTGAAATCGGCGGAACCGTCGGCGACATTGAATCCCAGCCCTTTCTTGAGGCTATTCGCCAGCTTAAAACTCAGCTTGCGCAGAATCAATGCTGCTTTATCCATGTTACGCTCATTCCGTACCTTTCGGCATCCGGTGAGCTGAAAACAAAGCCCACTCAGCATTCCGTCAAAGAGCTGCAAAGTATCGGCATTCAGCCGGATGTCCTCGTTTGCCGCAGTGATTATCCGCTCGATCGCAGCATCCGTGCAAAGATCGGTCTGTTCTGCAACGTTGCGGAAGAATGCGTTATTGAAAACCTTAACGCCCGCTCCCTCTATGATGTTCCCCTCATGCTTGAAGAACGCGGCCTTTGCAGCGTCGTGCTCAAAAAGCTTGCGCTTGAACAGCGCGATCCCGACCTTGCGCATTGGCGTGCAATGGTTGAATCCGCCCTCAAACCCACCAAGGAATGCACCATTGCTCTCGTCGGCAAATACGTTGAGCTGCACGATGCCTATCTTTCCGTTGCCGAAGCATTGGAACACAGCGGCATTGCAAACGATGCAAGAGTCAATATTAAGTGGATCGCGGCAGAAGAGCTTGAGCACAATGATCCGAACACAATCCTTGCGGATGTGGACGGCATTCTTGTTCCCGGCGGCTTCGGCGAACGCGGTGTTGAAGGCATGATGATTGCTTCCCGCTATGCACGGGAACACAACATACCTTATTTCGGTATCTGTCTCGGTATGCAAATCGCCGTAATCGAGTACGCACGCCACATTCTCGGCTGGAAAGATGCAAATTCCACCGAATTTGACTTCAACGCAAAGCACCCCGTTATTGCACTGATGGAAGATCAGGTCAACAACCTTGAACGCATCGGCGGTACTCTGCGTCTCGGCAGCTACACCTGCCGCCTTGAGCCCGGCAGCCTTGCAGCAAAGCACTACGGCAAGGAAGAGGTTCACGAACGCCACCGCCACCGCTACGAGTTCAACAACGAATACCTTCAGGATTTTGCCGATGCGGGCCTTCGCTTTACCGGCTGGAACCCCCGCCGCGGCCTGATGGAAATCGTTGAAGTTGCAAACCACCCGTGGTTCGTTGCGGTACAGTTCCACCCGGAATTCAAATCCCGCCCCGATAATGCGCACCCGCTGTTTACAGGTTTCATCGAAGCTGCGGTTAAATACGCCTCAAAGGCCGAATAAAAACGTATTCTCGCACGCGGCGGCGAATATTTTTTCCCGCCCCTGCCGACAATAAAAATAATTTTGAACAGGAGATAACAATAATGGCTATCAACAAAAAGATGACTATCGAAGAAATTCTCAGAACCGATTACGGCATTGCAAATATCCTCATGGAGAGCGGTATGCATTGTCTCGGCTGCGTCATGGCAAGCGGTGAAGACCTTGAACAGGCCTGCGGCGTCCATGGTATCGACTGCGATGCTCTCGTTGAAAAAATCAACGAATACCTCGAAAACAAATAATCTTCCGAACAATCTTTCGGAGATTGCCTCAAATTTTTTCGATTATGCAAACTGTACGGGGCTGTTGCAAAATCAAGTCATATTTGCAGCAGCACCTTTCTTTTTTAAGGAGGGCAACCCGGGGAGTGCCGAACATTACATTTTTCGGCTCAAGCGAAGCCGGCTCATGCAGAAAGTGTGATTTTTGTGTACGACAAACAGACCTGCTCAAGTTTTGTTGTTCTCGGAAGGTTATTTCAGGCTGTTTTCGGTTCAAACAGTGCTTTTCCGAATCGTCCGTCAGTAAGCCGACTGCACAGTTTTCGGATATTGAATGCTGTTGCGAGGATAAAAAGGCGGGTTTCGTTGTTGGTCTTCCCTCGGGTGAGGAATCTTCCGAACCCGTAATCCTGTTTTAAAACGCCGAAAGCACCTTCAACTTGGATCGAACGGTTCATTCGGAGAAGAATGCCTTTATCGGTACTTGTTTGCATTGGCTTCAATTTTTGTTCCGTCAACGAACATTGATTCGAATTCAATCTCGCCGATTTCCGAAAGCTTTTGAACAAGTTGGTAAAAAAGCCCTTCTGCACATCCGTTCATGTTTTTTCAAGAAATCTTGCTGTCGTGGTATGTTCCGGTGCCGGTTCATATTGCAGCAGCCACATAAACCTGATGTCGGTTTTGCACGCTTCTTCTATAGCTCTGCTCGAGAAAATTCCTCGCATGTTTGCATATACAACAATCGAAAACATAACCTCAGGGTCAATCTTTCTCCACCGCCTGCGATAACCGGAATGTAGTTTTCTGTAATCTAATTTTTCCGGAATCTCGGCCATTTTAAATACAGGATCTTTTTCGTCAATCATTGCTGCAACATTTATCGGCATGACTGCTTGATTTTTGCTCGTTTTCATTGTACAATCAGCTCGCTTTCTGTTGGTTTTTGAGCAATTTAATTATATACGAAAGCAGTAAACCGGACAATCCTTCTTGAGCTGCCCGGTTTTGTTTTGGGGACTAATGCAACAGCCTGCTGTTTAATCCCAACACAGTGTTCAAAACCCCTTATTGTTGCGGCAGCAACCCAAACCCTTGAATGAAATTGAATTCCGAAATGAATTTAAAGCCGCATTTCAATTTATCTGCATTGAAAAAGTCGCCATAGTCTGTTATAATACCGCACGTGAAGTTTTATTCCTTTGGAGGAGTGTTATGGGTACAGTGAAAAAAATGTCCCGTGCTGTGTGCTTTATCGCTGCACTGATTGTTGCAGCATCGGTACTTATGCCATATTCCGCCGCACAAAGCGTCAACGAAACAAAGCGCTATCTCGGTGAAGCGGTGAATGCAGGACACGACACAGGTTATTCTCAGAATCAAAAAATTAAAGATGACGATCCTCATTTCGGTTGGAAACTCGGTAGTTTTTATGTTGACGGTTACACTCGTGTTACCGAAAACAAAACCGGAGACCCAGTCTTTCTTAAAACGGTCGGAGATACCGTTACCTTATGGTTCGAATTAGTTCAGGACATTGATAAGCTGAACGGAAACGATAAATTGCTTATCAACGATGACAAAAACGGTTATGATGAGTATTTTGGAATTGAAAAAACGGATTTCGGCCGCGGAACGTTGATTGTCCGTCATACGGACTATCGCAACAGTGTCTCAAACCCAATCATATATACCAATTATCTTGCTGCAACCGCAACAAAAGATGCAGCCGTTGAAGTCAAACTGTGTGAAGAAGGGGACTATGAAGTCGCACTGAATTATGAAATTCGTAAAAACAACATGAACATCTTCGGTTGGAATCCGTTGCCTACTTATAACGATTACCGCATCTTCTTCCGTTTCTCCGTCAGAAACGGCAACTGTATGGTATATCCTTTTGATGTTGCAACAGGTGCGGAGCTTACAAACAGCTCAATAACAGAGAATGGTTTTTATCTGGACCTTGCAAGATCCAGATACCTTAACATCGATATCAAAAAGGAAATACGAAGGACGGGGGCTGAAGGACTTACCGAAGACACTCGATTCAATAAACCTGCAAAGGACGGCGAAGTATACACGGATGAAGGTATCTATGTAATTACTGTCAGCAACGTTTACACGAATCAAACAACCACAAAACTGATATATGTAGGTACGGATGATGTGCTAAAGGCGCATGTCACTACCGGACTTTCAATCGGCAATATTGAAAGTCAGCTTGCTGCCGGTGCAACAGTCGCAAAAGACGGCACACTGATCCCTGCACCGGATGAAACATTGCCGCCGATTGACCCCACCGAACGACCGGCTACGGCAGAACCCGAAAGCACGCCGACGCCAAGCGGCACTCCTGTCTTGAGCGCCGAACCGACAGCAGAACCTGCCGAAAAGCCGAAAGCGAACTTTATCACATGGTTCATCCCCGTTCTTTCTGTTGTAGTCATGGGCGGCGCGGTCGCGCTTGTAATCATTAACAGAAAACAGTCTAAAACAGCCGGATTTTCAACAAACAACACCGGTTCGTCAACCTCTGCCGATGTTGACGATAGCGAATCGGAGGAAAAATGAAACTGATCAATAAACTTATTGCGCTTCTGCTCGCATGCGCATTTATCACGGGCTGCACTCCGAAGCCGAGTAACAACGACGTACAGCCCCATGTGACTGCCTCGCCCGAGGTTTCCGTAGCTGCCGTTGTTGAAACAGACGCCCCACCTACCGATGATTCATTCATCCTTAACGAGCCGACAATGCCCGAATTCACCGGCCTTGATGACACGGCGCTGGCGACCTATCTCGAGGATTCGGTTTATTCCGAGCTTGTTTCCGAGCTTAACAGTGCGGATTATTTCGTTGAAAATGTCAGCGCGCTGTATGTTTCAAAGGAATACCTTGAGGAAATTGATTATAACTCTCAGGAAAACATCTATTTTGGTTTCAAATTGTCCGAACTGGATGAAGTTTTCCAGGGAACGCGCTATGTATTCACGCTTGGCGACGACGGAAGCACCACCGTTCGGGAATTTCAAAAATATGATGATACATACGATAGGGTAATCCGAAACGTTATCATAGGTTCCGGCGTAATACTGCTCTGTGTCACGGTTTCCGCTGTTACGGGCGGTCTCGGCGCACCTGCTGTAAGCCTTATCTTTGCCGCGTCCGCAAAAACCGGCGCAATCATGGGGCTTTCCTCCGGCCTTTTCAGTGGCGTTTCTGCCGGCGTTATTAAAGGCATCGAAACGGGCAATATGGAGGAGGCCGTCAAGGCCGCCGCACTCGCAGGAAGCGACAGCTTCAAATGGGGCGCGATCACCGGAGCGATTACAGGGGGCGCACAAGAGACGGCCAAATACGCAAAAGCCATGCGGGCATTAAAGGGTGTCGAGCTGAATAAAGCAATTACAAAGCAGCAGGCAGCCGTAATGCAGATGGAATCCGGTTATCCCGTTGAGGTAATCAAACAATACCAAAATCTCGACCAATACAATGCATGCAAGGAAATCGGTTTAACCTCTTATATGGTCGACGGAAAAAATGCATTGATACGCGATATTGATTTAAACTATTTGGATGAGAAAGGACGAACAAATCTCCAAAGAATGCAATCCGGACTGGCTCCTCTTGACCCAACCGGTAAAGCTTACGAATTGCATCATTTAGGACAAGAAGTTGATTCTCCCCTGGCGATTCTCACAAGAAAAGAACATCGAGAAGGTGATAACCATAAGCTATGGCACCTCTTCGAAAAGGGTTCGGAGGTGCATATAGACGATAGTGCCTGGAATACTCAACGCAAACATTTCTGGAAAGACTTTGCAAGATTAGTTGGAGGATAAAAATGGAACAGAAAAGTGTAGTAAAATTGCTGCAAACAAAGGAATCCTTGTATGTATTTGATGCCGCCGCGGAAAAGGACATTCTTTCTGCTGAAAAAGCTCTTGCGCTGCGGTTTGCCGCGGACTACCGAGAATACGTTTCCGCGTTCGGCGCAGCGTCATACTGCGAACATGAACTTACGGGCATATGTAAGTCCGCACGTCTTAACGTTGTGGACGTTACGCAGGACGAGCGGCAATATAACCCCGTTCCCGCTGATTGGTACGTGATTGAAGAGGCGAATATTGACGGAATCGTCATATGGCAGGCAACGGACGGAACCGTCTATCGAACCCGCCCCGGCAGCGAAGCAGATAAAATCTGTGACTCGTTGGAAGAATACATCTCGCTGGAATAAAAGCGTATTGGTTATAATAATGCTTTGCTGCGGTTCCCCTGCTGCCCCTTGGCGGCCGCACATTAGCGGTGGAGCCGCAGCATCTGAATCGGATTCACAAATCATAAACAGCAATGATTTCATTGCCGCACATTTCGCCGTTTTCAACAAAGCCGTACTTTCTGTAAATCTCTCTTGCGCGCACATTTTCGGGTTCATATGAAAGCCAAACTTTATCTGCTTTTCCGAACGGATAAGTGCGAATCAGTGCCATTGCTGCGTCCAATGTCTGCCTGCCGAAACCTTTGCCCTGATACTTTTTATCTATCATCAGCCTCCACAGACTGTAGTTTTTCTTTATCAATTCACTTTCATTCTCGTTGCCGACGGTGCCTTTGCCGATCATGATAAAACCGACAAGCGTTTCATCATTATAAACTGCCAACGGCAGCGCATTGCCGCCCTCGTTTCTTGTTGCATAGGCTTCCGCCAGACTCTGTATGTTTTCTGCAACAAAATCCTTTTGTTCTTCAAAAGGTTCCAGTGTGCAAACTTTCCATATGTTTGCATTTGTAATTTCTTTAAAGTTAATCATAGTCAAATTTATCCGATTGCAACTCCTGTTTCCGTTAAACTTTGTCAAAAATCAAAACTGCATGGTTTCATCAAGCGTTTGAACCGAACAGCCCTTGCTTTCATAATAATTCAGCATTTCGGGCAGTTTCTTCTTATCGTAACTGTGATGCAGTCAGACAGCACGTGCACTGTGTGTCCGCTTTTCGCCATGTTACAGATGGTGATGACAATCATCAAAGACAGCGAAAGCAAAGAAGAAATACTGAAAAAGCCGGAAGCCCTATTGGATAAATAAGTAAGGCAACCGGCTACCACACGAACGGGGCGGAACTTGCCGCCGCCCTTTCGTGCCTGCATTGTATCATGTCTTGCCCCGTAAATCAAGAGAGGACGTGATTATTATCGGCGAGAAAAAAATGGGAAGGCCCACAGTAAACCCGCGTACCGAGAAAATCGGCTTTCGACTGTCAAAGCAGGAGATCGAAGATATTGAGAAGTGCGCGGCTGCTATGGGAACACAGCGCGTGAACGCTGTAACCGATCGATTGCTGAAAAAAGAATTGGGCTTGGATTAAGCCAAAGAAAAGCGGCTGTTGCTTGATGCAACAGCCATGAACTTTATCTCTCAAACACCAACCCGAACGTTTCTTTGATGAAAAACACCTGCGGTTCGTATTTGAGCTGTTTTGGAGTAATACCGAATACTTGATACATTTGCACCCTCTGAGCGGAGAGGGTGCATTTTTTGTGCTGTATCCTATTAAGTCGGGATCATCCGAGCTGATGCCCGATTATCCATTTCAGCAGATCGTCAAAGCCGCATTCTCCGGCAGCGACCTTGAGAATGATGTCGGACAGTTCCTCCTGCGTGTATTCGAGCTCTATCCCATTAAGCGCAAGGAATACGAGCATTGCGTGTGCGCCGATGCGTTTGTTCCCGTCGACAAACGGATGGTTTTTGATGAGCCCATAACCCAAGCGGGCCGCCTTCTGTTGAATGGAAGGGAAGGGCTCGACATTGCCGAAAGACTGGAACGGCGCATTCAGCGCGGACTCAAGCAAGCCCTCGTCGCGAAGGCCTGTACGCCGCCTGTTTAGGCAATGAGCTCGTCATGCAGCGCAATAATCTGTTTTTTCGAAAGTACGATCATTCGGCAAGCACCTCATACGCCTTGCGGTTCTTGGCGATAAGGCGTTTTGATACCGCGAGGACGTCCTCGTCGGAAGCGATCTGCTCCGCTTCCGCCCTGCCGAATTCAATCAAGAGGTATCTCGGAGTGTTGTTTTTGAGCATCGCGACCGCGCCGGATTCATCCACCATACGCGCCACGCGGGAAAAGTTCTGATTCGCCTCGGTGATGGAAACGAGATTATTCGTGTTGACGTTCACAGGAAGCGACCTCCTTTCAGTTCTTCGCTGATTTTGTTAAGATCGACTCCGTTGTATTTGAAAGCTTCGATAAGTCGCTTTGTTTCCATGACCTGACTGTAATCCGGTGTTTCGCTGTACTTCTTTACAGCACTTTCCCTGTTTGCTGAGGAAGGAGCCGCTTTGTTTTCAGCAAGATCTGTTGCGGCCTCGGCACATATCCGACCCATAGTATCACGCAATTCAGCTTTTTTGCCTTTCACATATTCCGCATATTTCTCCTTGGGAAGCCCTGTTTTGCGGAATCCCGTCTTGTAAAAGAAGCTGCCGACCAACGCGGATCGTATCAGTGCGAAAACAATAAAACCGAGTATCGCAAATAGCCCGAGTATTATCAAGAATTCGTCCATATTGTTTCTCCCTTCTAACTCACCACCCGAAACCTATATGCTTTTCGAGCTTTGCGGGCTTCTTTTCGGGCATATCAATATCCTCCGCGGTAATCGTGGTCAAAGCATCGGCGGTCATCTTCTCGGGTTCTATTGCAAGCAAGCGGCCTGCCATGTTCATTTCGGTATGCTCGATGACGTTGCGGACATATCTGCCGTTGCCGAAATCGAGCGAGAGCTTCGCCGCCTCGAACACCTCTGAGAGCTTCGAGAGGGCGTCTTCGGAAAGCTTCAGCCCTTTTGATTTGCCGACGTGCTTTGCTATGTCGCATAGCTCGTCCACGGAATAGTCAGGGAAATCCACGTGGAACGCGATACGCGAGCGCAGGCCGGGGTTCTTATCAAGAAAGCTCTCCATCTTGTCGGGGTAGCCCGCGAAAATGACTATCATACTGTCGCGGCGGTTCTCCATCTGCTGCACTATGGTGTTGATGGCTTCGTCGCCAAAGCAGCCGTCGCGGTCGTCAACAAGGGAATAGGCCTCGTCTATGAACAGCACGCCGCCGTCCGCCTGGCGGAATTTCTCCTCGACTGTCTTTGCCGTCCAGCCGACGTAGCGTCCGACGAGATCGCCCCTGCCGACCTCAACGAGATGCCCGCGGGAAAGCAGCTCATTCTCCTTCATGATACGGGAGAACAGCCGCGCGACGGTCGTTTTCGCCGTGCCGGGGTTGCCGGTGAATACCATGTGCATGACTGGACGGGTCTGTGAAATGCCCCTTTCCTTATAGATCCGCTGAAGCTTATAGAAGTTGAGCGCCTTTTCGATGACTGATTTTACGCCGGTCAACCCGGTCATGGAAGTAAGCTCCATATATGCGGAGCCCTTTTCCTCCTCTTTGAGGATCTTGGTGCGGCATTCGGAAAAACACGCGTACTGGGGGAAGACTTCCGTCTTGAGCTTGACATTGAACCAGTCCTCATATACTTTTCTCAGTTCGGAACCATAATACGTCTTCTCTTCGGATATACGAGAAAAGAGCGTTTCGTCCGCGCGCACGGGGCAGTCCTTGGCAAGGGCTTCAAGGTACTTCCTTGCTTTTTCACTGCTCACTATGTCCTCCGTGATCTCAACGAAGGAAAGGTCTCCCATGAACTCAGCGATCCGCTTTTTGATGGCGGCGCACTCTCGCGGAAGACGGAATATGAAAAGCACCCTGTTGCTGTACTCCACGGCCGCGTCGCAGATCGTATCGAAAGCGTCCTCTCCGAACGCTTCAAGCTCGTCGCCTTCTTCACAGAACGAATTGGAAAGTGCGACGACGGCCGTGCCGCCGGAGCATGCTTTATAAACGCTCCTTACCACATCGTAACGGATCCGATCGGAGCTGTTGTCAAATTCGGCAAATCTGCGGCTAATGATCCTGCCCTTTGTATAGAGCGCGGAAAGCAAAGTCGAAGTGACGTTTTCGGTGAAATGATCGTCGTCGGATTCTATCAGATAGTGTACCGGGTGGCCGATAGGCTTATCATGCTTTTCGGACGCGAAAATGCGGTCGAGCTCCGGCGAGAGAGTTTCGCCTGCCAGATTCTTTCGCGCTTCCGTATAAAGGTCTTTAGGATCGGTCTCAATGTCGATCATCCCTTCGTTGAACGGGATCCGCCTGTAGTCGAATCTGTTGAGCTCGGAAATGCCGAAATGATCGAGCACGGTCAAATCATCGGAGATATAATCTTCACGGTCCGCCGAGCTGAGAAGCCCCCGCAGGCTTTGATAGGTTATTTCATACGATGAAATGTATTCCGCCTCAATTCCGGCAGAGGCAAAATAATCGGTGGCGAGCCTGCCTATATCGAGCCTGTCTTTAGTGATCGCTCCGCAAACGACCTCGTCTTCGGAAATGCCCGAAACGAACGGAAACGCATCGTCCTTTCGGCTCTCTGCATACTGGTCCGTTTTAACTTTTATCATCGCCGCCTTCGCGCGCCTCGCCTGCTTTGCGTCCATAGGATCAGAGAACTGCGGAGCTTCTTTTAGCTTTCCAGTGAACTGATAGAAGAGCATAACCATAACTCCTTCCATTGATGTACTATAAAGATATCATAATCCATGCGTCAAAAACGGGGCATAGCAAAAGAGCCGCCTCACTCCGCGGCTATGTGCGCCTTACAAAGGCATCGCCTTATAAAAGGTCAAGATCATACATTTTTACCCAAACCGCTCTGTATGCCGCTATGACATTGCGAACGCAGGTATGCCTCGGAATCAGATATGAGAGCTTATCCATTGACTCAATGTACCACCCGGGGATATCTTTATCATGCAGATCGGACTTGTACTGCTCTATTTTTGCGTTGTTTTTGTATTTTCATCTTCCTTTTCGAACGCTGTCGGTAATCTTATACGCGTCTTCCGGAGGGAACCCCGCTTGTATCATACGGGAATAAACATCATCACGGCAGGTAATGATCTCGTTGAGTGTCGCAATGTCGTCGCGGAGCAGCTCTTTTCCGTTATCCTCCCATGCGCCTTCAGCAAGCGCAAGCCCGCAGATCCTGATCCAATTTCTGAAGCATGAAGGTGGGATAGCCGCCGTAACAGCAGCGAGTTGATATTTACTGATGGACAGCACGCGATCGAGCTCCGGCTCAATACACGGCAGTATCTTTTTCATTCCCTCATCCCCGCAAAGCGGTATCTCGCGCATATCGATGCCTGTCCGGAGCCGGAACTCTTTTGCTTTTTCCGCTTCTCCGTTCGTCTTCAGCATGATCCTGGTCATTATCGGCGTGTTAAAATCGCAAATATGCGTCCGCAAATCAAAAAATGCCCGGATTACCGCATCAAACTGCTCTTCAAATCTCCTGCAGATCTCTTTGCGGCAGTTGCCGTCGATCACGACTTCCGCGAATGGACCCATTCGGTCACGGGCAAAAGGAAAATCAAGTTGTAGGTCGAAGCCGCTTCTGTTGAGGGTGGTGCCGCACTCCGGGCATATTCTTTTCGGAAGATCGGGAGCGCATTTCACTCTTCCGTTATCGACAAACTCGACTCGCTTGCAGCGTGGACACAGATAATGAGCCGGAAGCGGATCCGCTTCTGTCAAGCCGGTAAGGTACGCGATAAGTGAGGATTCGACGATCCCTTTGATACTGAAGTAACAACCGTTTTCACGGCTTATGTCCGCGATCACGGTCAGGGCTTCAAACAGAAGCAACAAGTATTTATCCTGAAGGACCGCCCACTCAACGGCAAGACAGTCTGCAACCTGCTTGGGGATGCTGTTTCCGTAAAGCTTGCCGCAGCGCTTTTCGACCGCCAAACGAAATTTGGCCTCGAAAGACTCATCGTAATGATCCGTATAAGTATTCATCGCTACATCCTCCAGCGTCAATTGTTAATCATGTTCTTGATCTCCTCCGCCGTCATCCCGTCTTTTCCAAGCGTGCGCATTTCAAACAAGCCTAAGTTGTTATAACTATCGCGCATATAACTCTGCACGTCCAGGAGCAGCTTCTGATCCTCATCAAGCTCTCCTTCGTACTTTTCAAGGCGGTAGAGCGGCGAAAGAAGCGGACGATAACTGCCCCAACCATGCTTATGCTTGAGCGCGGAATTCCGCCATAAGCCTTTCTCATCAAGATGCAGCATGCGCACGCCGCAGCAGTCAGTGTTGTCTACCTCAAGCAGGAGAACGTGCTTTTGGGGCGCGAACGGGCGGCAGTCGAGCGTGACTATATCGCCCGCCTTGAGCGGGATCGGAAAATCGGGATCGGTTCGGCCCGACGAAAAGCGGCGGTCGATATGAGGAAGCGGTCCGTTCCCGTCGAAGCTGTTTATATCGAAATACATGATCTCATCGCCGATCAGATAATATCGATAAGGTGTGATCATCCTTCCGTCTTTTTGCGGCTCGCATTTTTCCATCTCATACCATTCTAGATCGTCTTCGTCGGGTTCCGTATCAACGCCGTTCAGAGCATATATGTCGTTATTATCCCGAATGCTCGCGAAAACCGCGTCCAGGCTCGTGCACGGAGATGACGGCGAATAATAGGCTATCCCGCCGCCCACATACGAATCCCGGACGTCATAATCATAACCGGCGTAATTCAGAAGCAGTATCCCTCCGCCGCAGTCGAGCGCGGCAAGAGCCTTTTTCATCTTCCTCAGGCAGTATCCGAAGGAACAGTTCCGCTCAGGCTTTTGTTTTTCAGATCAGTAGATAAGCGACAGGCTTATTATCGTTGATCACGACGCCTTTCTTTGATGCGGCGAATAAGGGCTTTGATTTGATACCGCACGCCGATGATCTGATAATCCGGCATGTTTATGACTCTTTTCATATATGTGTCAAAGTTTTCCGGGGAAAAAGCCATGCTTCCGTCCTCATTGCTTTTCTCGCCCAAGCCTTCGCTCAGGCGATCGAATTCGCGATCCCATTTACGCTCCGTAATGGACTTCTTCTTACTCATATTTCAACCTCCATGTTCCCGTGATATTGTTTTCCCTGTTCTCCGAAAGCTTGAAGCCGACCGCGTCGGACATAAATCCAGCCTTTTTCAGCATCTCTGCGGCGGGACCGTTTTCCCACAGCGTTTCCGCTATAACGCGGTCGTGCAGCGTTCCGGTCAGCACACCGGATAAATAGGCCTTTATGAAAGCCCCGACCTCTTCCGCACAGTAATGCCTGTGGCGATACTCCCTGAAGACGTAAAACTCGAGGTTGTCCTCTTCCTCATAAACGCCGATATAGCCGACGGTCTCGCCGGTATCCCTGAGCGCGATCGAACGATAAAGCACCCCAATCGTTGGCTCTTTAATGAACTCGATAAGCCGCTCATCCGGCTCAATGCCGTACTGAACGAACAGCTCGTCGGCTTCCGTGACATGAGCGACATATTCCGCCCAATCTGCGGCCGTCATTTCATGAAGTATCAGTCTCTCGGTTTTGATATCGTTCTGCATTCCATACTCTCCTTACCATTTGCAAACATAATAGCAGAAACCATGGTGCACTTTCGGGACATAAGAAAAGCCCGAAGCATCTGCTCCGGGCAGTGGGTAATAATCGATTATTCTTTCGATACCTCTTTCAGCCTTTCCCATATCTTGACCATGGCGAGAGTATCGAGCTCGCAGTATTTGAGGAGGTTCCTGCGTGTGCGTTCAAGCTCTTCGGGCTCCATATGCTCCATCGCGGGGAAGGCGTTCATGGCCTCGCTGCCGTTGTGGATATCCTCGAGATTGTGATAATTAAGTTCGGGATCGTCCGGGAACAGCGCGGGCAGCACGCTCTTTATCGAGAAGCTTTTGCCCATAGCGGGGTTATAGTACCAGCCGGACTTGAAAGGATCGAGCAGATCGACGATATTTTCGCGGATGCTCATCAGATGCTCCGCAAGGTCGGGGAAGAGCTCCGCAAGATATTTAAGCCGTCCGCACTCGAACGATTTGTTATACGCGGTGACGCATGCGTCCTTCGGGATATCGCGGCAGAGGGCCTCCGCGATGGCTCTTCGCGGATCGGTGCCCGCCTCCGCAAGGAACTCCCGATGATGAAGCTTCCCGTCCTCGCGCTCGATATAGTGCAGGGAATACTGGAAGGGGATCTGCTCGTAGGGTTTCGAGCCGATATAACGCGGCACGGCGTACTGGACCGTCTCGAAATCAAGGAAATACAGCGGATATTTCAGCGTGGAAACGAACTTCCGGATCTCCTCGACAATGACGACGTCTCCGCGGTGATGCAATGTGCAGTCGATCTGGCGGAGCTGGATGGGGTTATGATAGAATTTAGACTTCCAGAGCTCTTCAAAGGACACCGCACCGGCATAATAGCGGCTCAGCTTCTTATCAAAATGCATGTTGATAAGATCGAACACGTTAGGTTTCGGCAGTTCCCGCGTGCAGTAAGCCCAATAGGAGCAGACATACGGCTTATGGCAGGCCATGGAAAGATCGATGGGCGGCTCGGCGGGCTTATTAAGATACCGCTCGGCGATAAGGAGCAGTTCTTCAACCTCCCGGCTCTTCTCAGCGACGGCCTCCGAAACGTCGGCAACACGGAAGAACTCGTCGAGCTTCAGCTCGCCGTCGAACATGTACTCGATATTAATGACAACAAGGTAAGTGCCGGTAACGTTGACTCCGCAGTGCTCCAGTATGTATTTCTGAAATGCAACGTCGGCGGCATAGATCTCCCGCTCACTGTGAGTGGAGCTCTTGACCTCGTATATCGCCCAGCCGCCGTTCTCCTTTTTGAGGATATCGACGGCGCAGTAGAGCCCGTTATACGAGAACGACGCCTCGCAGATAATCGGCGTGCCGCGATCCATCTCGGCTTTGGTCGCTTCGATCATCTTCGTAAGATCGAGCTTTTCGCCGTCGTACGCAGTCACTTCGACGAAATCACCGAAAAGTCCCATGGCAAGGTCGCCGACCTCGCTGCCTGTTTTCATTATGGCAAGAGTCGCTTCGTCTATGGTCTGCAGCTCCGGCTTATACTTCTTAAGCCAGGCGAGCTTCGGACACTGCCACAGCGCGCAGTATTTGGATTTGGAGAGATGCAATGCGTTCATACCGTTACCTCTTTTTCGTATGGAATCTGTCACTCGATTTGAAGTTGTAAATCGGGCGTATCTGCTTTTCGATACGAACTGTATCGCCGATGGCGTCGATTATCGTCTGCGGGTCCTTATACGCCATGGGGCATTCGTCGAGGGTGTCCTGACCGACCGAGGTGGTGTAGATGCCCTCCATGCTCTTCTTGAAGGCGGAAAGGGTGAAGCTGTTCTCCGCCTGCGTGCGGCTGAAAAGCCGTCCCGCGCCGTGGGGAGCGCTCTGGTTCCAGTCGTCGTTGCCGAGTCCTGTGCAGATGAGCGCGCCGTCGCGCATGTTGAGGGGTATGAGCAGCCGCTCGCCCTCGCGCGCCGAGACCGCGCCCTTCCTCAAGATCATGTGCTCCATGTCGATGTAGTTGTGGATGGTCGTGAAGAAATCCGCCTCGCGAAGCTTCATCGCGTCGAGTATGCACTCCTTGATGATCCGGCGGTTCAGCGCCGCGAAGCGCTGCATGAGCGCCATATCGTGAAGGTAATCGTCGCAGTCGTCGCCCGTGAGGTAGGCGAGTTCGAAGGGGATCTCGGTCTGCTTCCTGCCGCCGAGGTTTGAGTACGCCTTGTTCTGGTAATGCTCCGCGACCTGCAGACCGAGATTGCGGCTGCCGGTGTGGATGACGAGATAGAGGTTCTCCTCGTCGTCGCGGTCGATCTCGATGAAATGGTTGCCGCCGCCGAGCGTGCCGAGGCTCTCCTTTGCCCTTCGGGTATCGACCTTTTTGATGCAGATAAGCTCGTCAATGTCGATGCGCCCGTGGCTGCGGTGGGGACGCTCCCTGACGTCGCGCCCGTGGGGGATGTTCTTCCTGATGAACGAATCGAGCTCGGGGAGGTTTATGCGCTTCTCGGAAAGCCGGACTACGTCCATGCCGCAGCCGATATCGACGCCCACGAGGTTGGGCACGACGAAATCGCCGACGGTCATTGTCGTGCCGATGGTGCAGCCCTTGCCCGTGTGAACATCCGGCATAATCCTGATTTTCGATCCCGCGGCGAACTGCTGATCGCATAGCGCACGAATCTGCCCCTCCGCGGAGGGCTCGATGACGTCGGTGTAAACTTTTGCGGCGGCGTAGATGCCGGGGATGGTGATCATTTGATGAGTACCTGTTAGTTGTGTAATGCTATGTTACTTCTTTATAGCAAGTTCATAAGGTACAGAAGAAAAAGATAGAATCCCCAAATCTTTGCAATAATCTCTCCAATACTTCTGGATTGCTTTTGCGTATGTCCAAAGGAAAATATCTATTTCTTTGTATAGTATTTCATCTAAGGAGTATTCGTCAACAAAAGACTTATATGCCTTTTTAAATTTGCAGTAGTCACTCCACTCAGTTTTGTTTACTGGTTTTTTCCTTTTCTTCAAATAATAATAGAGAAGCGTACATACATTGCTATCTATTATTGGATAATCGGACGGACATTCTTTCTTCTTAACAAAACTATAAACCTTTGTCGCAAATGAGTAAGTGTATTTCCCCGTTTGCTGGTAACATAACTTTACAAAGCTATCAAAAGTCATCTCTTCACTAGTTGCAAGTTTGTTTGCTAATGCTATGATTTCACTTTCTTTCAGTCGAGTATTATAAACTCGGTTTAGATTTATCAGGGCATCAGTATAGTTCCCTATATTAAACAGTTCTGATATACATTCATCTTCCTTTTTGAAATTATCAAACTCTCTCTTTTTGATGTAGTTACGTATATCTACTTGCACTCCTTTAAATAATTCAGTATTCCATTGTGGGGTCAAATTACCGTAGCCCCAAAAAGAGCAATACTGCTTTACCAACCGTGATGTCGGCTCAACGAGCTCAAAATGCATTTTCTTTCCCTCCTTAAATGTCCTTGTAAGCCTCGACCGTTCTCTCGGCCGTTTCCTTAACCTTCTTCGCCAGAAACTCCGGCTCAAGGAGGACAACGTCGGGTGCGAAGCTGCGTGCGAACTGCAGCATCGACATTTCGTTCACCGTGGCGGTGACGGTCACGGTATCGTCAGTCTCGTCCGAGAGCCTGACCTCCTTGCCGAACATATCGATAACGTCTGAGATCATGGGCTTTACTATGCGGAACTTCGCCTTAACGTTCTCGCTCGAAAACATATAGATATGCTCGCGCATGTATTTGGCGAGGTCGAGGCGCCGCTCCTTCGCCCAGGGCAGGCTCTCGAAGGGCTTGACAGGCTCGTCCAGTTTTTCCACCTTCGTAATGCGGTCGACGCGGTAATTGGAGATATCATCGTACTTATCGTAATTGCAGATAAGATAGTACTTGCCCTCCTTCGCCGCCATCTGATAGGGGTTCACGACGTATTCCCGCACGCTGCCGTCCTCGCGAAGCTTCGGATGCAGCTTCTTATCGACGCCGTATTCGAGGTACTGAAAGCTCACCTTGCGGCCTTCGTATATCGCCTCGCCGAGCAGTTCGATATTGAGGAAGAGCTGCGGGTTCTCCGGCAGATTGTCCGGCACGGTGAGCACGTGCTTCATGTGCGAGCGGAAGTATTTACTTGAAAGACTTTCGAGCTTTTCCGCGAGCTCCTTTCGCTGCGAATGCGGTATGTGCCCCGAGAACAGCACGCTGTCGATCAGCATACGGAGCTCCGCGTCCGAGAAATCCCGCACGAGGTAGATATCCGTAATGAGAGGCTGCTCCTCCTTTTCTCCGGTTTCGCCGTTCGGCATCATGCGTTTCTTTTCGGGAGAAGCGGGTTTGATCTCATACCCGGCGTCTATAAGAAAGTCGATGTTGCGGCGCACCGCCTTGCGGTCCACTTCCATGCCGTACTCGTCCTTAAGATATTTGATTATCTCCTTCTGCGAGATCGGGTGAGCCGCGTCGGAATGCCCTTGCAGTATCCTCAGTATGTTTATCGTGATCAGTTTTTTGGCGTACATTTTCCCACCTCCCGCGGATATTATATCATTTTCGGCTTTATTATACAACGGGGCATGGAACATTTTTGACGCATCAAAAATGATAGTATTCATTCCGGAAGGTGAAGATAGCGGCAACTTATCTGAAAAGCATAGAAGTTGAAACGATGACGAGGGCATATCTTAAGAACAAATACGACAAGGTGCAAAGAACCTTGGGGAAAGCCGGCAAAAGCGGCGTGCTTGATCTGAGACATCCTGAGATGAGGGACGCAAAGATCGACCGAATACCGGAAGGTTTGGAAGAATTGATAATCGATTCGAGCTATACTCATGATGTTTCGTTCATCAGCAGGGTCAGTGGCCTTAAGCGTCTGAAAGTCTATAACCATACTGATGATTTCTCGTTCCTGAAAGGAATGGACTCGCTGACGGAACTGTCTCTTCATAACACGGGTTTCAATGATATGTCCGTGATCCGTGGCCTGCCTTTGGAAAAGCTTTATCTTGATGAAACATCCGTGGATCATCCGGATCTTGTTTATGAAATGCCCTCCTTGAAAGAACTGTGGCTTACAAGAAGCCTCGCGAACACGATCGACATAAAACTGCCGAGAGAAAGGAATCCCCAAATCATTGTTGACGTGATAAGCGGAGGGAATATAAGAACATATCTGAGAAAAGCTGAGGAGCCGAAAGGTTAGGCATAATTATCCCGGAGCATTCGGGAGTTTCCGCCTATATCGGATTCAGCGCGATCGGAACCGAAGCCGGAAGCTTTTGAATGGTTTTGGCTCAATGGACATAAAAATACAGCAAAAAACAGGATGGGATGAATTAAGCCCATCCTTTGTTGTATTCTGTTTTTAGAAAGGAGGTGCGGCTATGAATAACTACAAGGTCGTCGTCTACGTCAACGGCAGAAGGAGCGAACTGACCGTTTCCGCCCGGATCATGTCCGACGCGAAGGAGATCGTCAAGGCGCAGTTTGCCGACGCAAAGCTGAGCTTCGGTACTGTAACCAAGCTGTAACTGTAATTGACTGAACCACACAAAAACGGCAGGTCTGTGCTATGCGCCAAGATCTGCCGTTCTCGTTTCTTATATTGGAAATATCATTCACCGTAAAACACTTCAAGATCGTCCAGCCGCAGCAATGCGGGCGGAAAGCCTTGTGAGCAACCGACATCTATATCGATCCACGTGCGCGTCTTTATCACCTTGCCGCGGTGCTCGTCGCTTAAATACAGCGTGGGCGTGTGGCCGAAAACGGTGATGATATCGTCGAAGTATTCGGTTTCCATGGTCGGCCTCGCCCAAAGCAGATCGGAAGGCGCGTAATCCGAGAGCTTCTTCTCCTCATCGAAACCTTCGAACCCGGCGTGGACGAGCAGGAAGTCCCGCCCGTTCACCGTCAGCGCGGCTATATGAGGCGAGTTATTCAAATAATCGAATACTTCTTTTACCGCGCCCGGATCTTCTTCCGACAGATCGCGCAGATGTTCAAGCGTCACTCCGCCGCCGTTCAGCATCCAGCAGCTGTATTCAGAGAGACTTTCGAAATACTCTATACCGAGTGCCTTGCCAGCCTCGGTGCGCTCTTCTATGACCAAGCGGCTTTTCAGCAGCATGTCCTCGTGATTGCCGAGAATGAATCCAAAATTCGGCTGTGCCATGATATAGCGAAGCAACGAAACGCCGCCGTCGCCGTTGCGGTCGATGACGTCACCGAGTATGTACAGCGTGTCCGTATCGGAGAAGTTTGCCTTGTCAAGCAGGGCTTTGAACTTGTCGACGGGATAGCCGTGAAGGTCGGAGATGGTGTAAGTTTTCATAATTAATGGTGCTCTTTAGTTTTATTATGGAAGCAAATCACTTTTTCAACATCCATATCATTATGGTCAACGTGAGCTTTGGGATGATAATAGGATACTATGGTCTTTTCATATTTTCTCCAAACACGAAAGATTTTATTATATTTCTCTAAAGCGATGCCTTCATAACATGTTTTTATACATTTACTCGGACCCATGCCAACGATTGCTTCAAACGCTCCGCCTACAGTGACCACGTACTCACACTGTATGTTTTTTATTATTTGAATGCGGTTCATCGCAATACTCCCGTATTTTTCTTTATCTGATGCAGATAATTGGCAAAGGGGAAAATCATCCGCTTGCTTTGAAATCTTCTTCATTTCCTTTAGTGTTTTTTTATAGCGTTCACCTTCTGTTCCTAACCCTGAAAAAGGATAAATGTTTATATATGCACATTTGGACAGTGCCTCCTTTAAATAGGCTTTGGTAAATTCGGACTTTTCACCCTGATCCGGATTCAAAAGCCTTATTGCTATAGTTCCGAGTACATTTATATATGCATCGCTTAGCTCCACATCGTCTGGGTCAATAACTCTTTTCATCCAAAACTCTTTTGAAAGCGTTTCATATCCTCCTGTGTTCGGTTCCTTCAGCACAAACAGAATTTCGCAGTCCTCCGGATTACCCAAATATCCCTCTATCGCGCCTTTTTTCCTTTCCGGCCTATAGAACAGTTTTTCAACGTCACTCACTTTTTCTTTCTCCATATTTTTGTCCTTTGTTGTCCGTTTTTACTTCCTCTCTCACCTTCATCAACAGCTTACCGAGCTTATTCTGCCCCTCGCCGCGGCAGACGCCCCAATAGCGGTCCCAATGGTTGTTGCCCTCGATGAGCTCCGCGTCCCCGGTGGCGATGAGCTTATCCCGAAGCCCGGGATCGGAGAACTTGGAAATAAGCAGCTCATACATGATCCCCTCCTTCACTTCCACCCTGTCGGTGCGGAGCACGATCTTTTTGCCCATCCTCTTGGCGGTGACGGGCGAACCGACGGCGGCGACGCTCCCGCGGTACTCCGGATCGGGATTCTTGGCCGCCTGGAAGGCGTGTTCAACGGAAGGGTACGTCATCCCCTCGAATTCGACTTTGCACTTGTGAAAATTGGAAAGGAAACTGTATTCTCCCCTGAACGAATCTATGACCTGCATGACGTTTTCCTCCATATCAACAGTATAAGTTCGGGCGGGCGCACTGTCAACCGCCCCTATTATAAATAGCATATCATGTGCGCCGATTTTGACCCATGCTATGTGCTATTATTATTTCGCAAGCAAAATAGCGCGGAGGACGAACATGGACCTTTTCGGGCAGCTCAATGAAAAACAACTTGAGGCCGTAAAAGAAACCGAGGGATACGTGCGCGTGATAGCCGGCGCGGGAAGCGGAAAAACGAAGCTTCTCGTCAGCCGCTGCGCGTATCTTGTAAAAGAGTACGGTATCGATTCGGCAAACATTCTTTGCGTTACCTTTACCAACAAAGCCGCCGGAGAGATGCGAAGGCGCATATGCGAGCTTATCGGGGCGAAATACGATACCGGGCTGATCTGCACATATCACGGGTTCTGCGCGAGGATCCTGCGGGAGGATCCCCATAAGCTGTTTTTCTCGAAAGGTTTTCAGATAATCGACGTTTCCCAGCAGAAAGCGCTGCTTGCGGAGATCTATCAGAAATTCGAGCTGAAGCTCGATCACGCGAGCTTTGAGGTCATACTGAAAAAGATCAGCCTGTTCAAATCAAAGACCGACTACGTCCCGCGATTCTGCAGTCCCGAACCCTGCGGCATTCTTTATACAGCATGATATCTACAAAGCCCTAAACGGTGACGGTTGGGCGGATGCACTCTTCACGTCCGCCATGGAACTGCCCATAGTACGATATAGTATGATGCGGAAAAACCGCAGAAAGGATAAAACAATGACCGTAAAAACAAAACTCTGGCTCAAAGCCGCCGGCATCCGTGCCGTTAAAACAATCGCTCAGACTGCCGTTGCAACTATCGGCACGTCAGCTGTACTCGGTGATGTTAATTGGATTGCAGCAGCATCCGCTTCCGTGCTTGCCGGTATCCTCTCTCTGCCCACCAGCGTTGCAGGCCTGCCGGAGATTCGACAAGCAGAGGACTAATTAATCACGAACTCACACTGCGTCCGCAAACTGTAAAGCATTGCAATTTGCGGACGCATTTTTTATTTTTAGCTTTATATATTTGATTAAATATATTTGCGTTTTAAAACAGGATTGCGGGTTCAGAAGATTCCTCACCCGAGGGAAGGCCCACAGTAAACCCGCGCACCGAGAAAATCGGCTTTCGACTGTCAAGGGCAGGAGATCAAAGATATCGGAAAGTGCGCGGCTGCTATGGGAACGCAGCGCGTGAATGCTGTAACCGAAGGCATTCGATTGCTGAAAAAAGAATTGGGCTTGGATTAAGCCAAAGAAAAGCGGCTGTTGCTTGATGCAACAGCCGTGAACTTTATCTCCCAAACACCAACCCGAACGTTTCTTTGACGAAAAACACCTGCGGTTCGTATTTGAGCTGTTTTGGTGGAGCATAGGGGAGTCGAACCCCTGACCTCAACATTGCGAACGTTGCGCGCTACCAACTGTGCTAATGCCCCGAGCAAATTGTTCGAATCTCGAACGGATACATTATAATGCATTGCGGAACAAAAAGCAAGCGGTATTAATCATATATTTCGCTGCGGAGTCGTTCTTCCTCTTTCATAAATATTCCACATTTTTTTAACAAATGGGTGCCGAAAACGGCTGTTATTCCGCCGAGCTTTGTGATATAATACACTTATGAACTTGGGAATACTCTGAACAAAACGCTTTTGATAAGAGTTTCCTAAGTAATCGTTGATTAATTCGGAGAACGGGCACGGAGTGTTCTCTCCTTTTAATCACTGCTTACATAAAAAAAGGAGTATCAACATGAAGACCTACGAACGTTTTTTGAATTATGTAAGAATCCACACCGCAAGCTCCGAGGACAGTTCATCCGTCCCCACGACTGAAAGACAATTTGACCTTGCAAATCTTCTTGTAAAAGAGCTTCACGCAATCGGCGTTGAAAACGCAAGGGTTGATGATAAATGCTATGTTTATGCCTCCGTTGCAGCAACACCCGGCTGTGAAAGCTGCCCCTCAATCGGCTTCATTGCGCATATGGACACCGTTCCGGATTTTTCCGGCGAAAATGTTCAGCCGCGAATCATTGAAAACTATGACGGCGGCGACGTTGTTCTCGGCACAAGCGGCCGTGTGCTTTCTCCCAAAAAGCTTCCCCATTTGCCTTCCCTAAAGGGCAAAACGCTCATCGTGACCGACGGAACAACAGTTCTCGGCGGCGATGACAAAGCAGGCATTGCCGAAATCATGACCGCAATTGAACGCGTCATTTCCGAAAACCGTCCCCACGGCAAACTTTGCATCGGCTTTACCCCCGATGAAGAGGTCGGCTCCGGTGCGGACAATTTCAATGTTGCCGAATTCGGTGCAGACTTTGCGTACACCGTTGACGGCGGCGCGGAAGGCGAAATCGAATACGAAAACTTTAATGCTGCGGCCGCAAAAATCGTTGTAAACGGTTTTAATATTCATCCCGGCGATTCAAAAAACAAAATGATAAACGCACTGTTGGTTGCAATGGAGCTGAACTCCATGCTGCCGGATGAAACGCCGGCCAACACAGAAGGGTATGAGGGCTTTTTCCACCTTACGGACATGAGCGGCAATGTGGAACGTGCGGAAATGGACTATATCATTCGCGACCACAGCGAAGCAATCATGACTGCGCGTAAAGCAACTCTTGCTCACGCCGTTAAAATCCTTAACGAAAAATACGGCAGCGGTACCGTTGAATGCACCGTCCGCGACCAGTATCTCAACATGGTTGAGAAAATCCGTCCCTGTATGCACCTTATCGACAACGCAGTTGAAGCTGCAAAATCCATCGGGCTTGTGCCCAAAGTTGCACCCATCCGCGGCGGAACCGACGGAGCAAGGCTCAGCTTTATGGGGCTTCCCTGTCCGAATCTCGGCACCGGCGATTTTGCCTGCCATGGACCGTATGAACATGTGACCGTTGAAGGCATGGAAAAATGCACCGAACTCGTGCTGCTGCTTATTGACAAGTATTCAAAAGCCGCAAAATAAATCGGTGAAGCATTCGGTTTTTTCACCCGCGCAAAACGGTTTGTCCGAACTTATCTGCGCGGGTATAGGTTCTTTTTTGAAACGCTCTTTTACTGATTCAATCGAAAGGAAACTTTTGCGCTGCAAAGGTTATGGTCATAAACATGAAATTGCCGAAGAAGCTTCTTGCGCTGCTTGTTGCCGCCATGTGCGCTGTTCTTGCTGCCGGCGGCTGCAACCCTCAGAAAACACCTGATTACGGTATCAATCCCGTCGCGCTCAGCGTTAACGGGGTTGATATCACGCTGTTTGATTTCGACAGATTCTACACAACAAACCAAAAATATTACTACCTTACCCATGGTGCAGTTGACGCTCAGGAGTATTTTGAAACAGTTCTTGATGAAGTCGTCCGCTACGGTGTTGCTTTGAGCAAAGCTCAGGAGCTTAATATTCAACTGACTGCGGAAGACGAAGACGAAGTTCAAAACGAATTGCAGACGCAGTGCGACCTGACATTTGAAAAATACAGCAAGACTCTTGCGGACAACAGCACGGCAAGCGCCGCACCGGCCTTGGATTCCAAAACGGTTGAAGCTGCATTCCGCGAAGACAAGGGATACTCCTTTGCCGAATATCGCGGATTCCTTGCACGCTTTTTACGCAACAAAAAGATTATTTCAAAGCTTTACGAGGAAATCACCGCCGATGTTGCCCCGGATGAGGAAGAAATTATTGCCTATATTCAACTTAATGTCAGCGAACAGAGTCTCGACAGCTTTTCAACCTTCGTAACCCGGTATAACAGTTTTGTGAACGAAAAAGGCGATGTTCCGTTCTTTGTTCCGGAGGATTGTTTCACCGTCGATCAGCTGCTGCTTCAATACAGTTCCGACGAAAGCGAAAGCACTGCCGAACCGGATGCCTCCGGCACGCTGCCCGCCTACACCTTCGACACAGCTTCCGTGTCCGCATCCGAAATCGATTCCATCCTTTCGGTCGGAGTCTCCTATGATGACTTCATTGACCTTATTGCGCGGTATGGCAACGATGAAAACATGCAGGGCGATGTTTTTCTCCGCTGGGGTTATCTGATTCATAACACTCTGTTTGAAGATTACGAAAAGCCCCTTCTCATCGGTGCTTATTATGCGCACGGCATTGAGCAACTTCCTCCCGAGCTTTCGAACAAAAATACATCCTCACAATACTTCGAAACCACGGACGGGAAACGTATCGTAAAAATCACCGCCAAGGGCAGCATCCGCTACGTTGTTGAAAACCGCAGCCTTGCAAAGGGACCGATGCCCTACGTTGAAGGGGATGAAGTATGGAACCTCAGCTATGACGGTGCACTTGCTGCTGCAAGCGACATAGAATACGATGATCAGTTCGAAGTCTGGTTCAGCGAAGCGAACGTCACCTATTATTACGATCGTTTCAAGTCGAACTACATTTCTCCCGCCGTACCCAAGCAGAAATAACCTTTCTGCATCGGCGGTGGCTTTGCGGCTGTGTTTCATCATATTTTTGAATTTTCGGACTGCCTGTGCTGCGGTGCAGTCCGTTTTTTCGGGCAAAACGGTTCAAATGTACGTTTTTTTTGCATATGATTGGTTCTGACCCGTTGCCTTGCAGAAGCAAAAATGGTATAATGCAGGGGATGGAAAAAAATTGATTGAAAGGTAAAGGGGAACCTGCAAGCAATGAAAAAAATCGACCCTGTTGTGATAAAAGAAACACTGAGAATCCTTATCGGTTCAATCGCGCTCGGTGCAATTATGAACGCCGTGTTTTTGATGCTCCGCTGTTGGAATCTCCCCGTACTGTTCGGAACTCTGCTCGGAACAGCCGGTTCGGTGCTCAACTTTTTTCTTATGGCGCAAACCGTTTCCCACAGCGTGACCCTTCAGCAGGATGAAGTAAAGCGCAAGGTTCGCTTTTCCCACTCCCTGCGCACGCTGATGCTGCTTGTGCTTATGATCCTCGGTATTGCACTGAGCTGCTTCAACACAATTGCGGCTCTCGTTCCCTACCTTTTCCCGCGGCTCATCATCGCCGCATACAGACTGACTCACCGTGAGGATTTTCAAACTGACGGCGATTCGGACAAATAATTTTAACGGTTTTCGGTTATTGCCGATAGTTTTGCTTTAAAAGCATTGTTGAAGGAAAAATATGAACGTTTCTGCAAATGAAACCGCGCGGTGCGGTGCGTCCGCCCCCGCGCCCGAAAAAAAGCCGTCCGTAGGCTTCAAAATTGTTGATTGCATTTTGATTGCGGGAATTCTTCTGCCCCTTTTGGGCGGAATCGTTATCCGTGTTCTGACGCACCCGGTCGAAAGCGGAATCTCCATCACCGGCGCAGTGATACTTGCGGAGTTTGATTTTCCGCTGCAAAAACTTCAGCTGACCGAGGCGCAGGTCAACTCGTGGCTCGTTATGGCGTCAATATCGGCGCTTTGCCTGTTCCTTGCGCACGGGCTGAATTCCGGCATCAGGTGCCGCCGCCACCTCATTGCAGAGTGGATAGTTGAAAAAACCGATTCCCTCGTTCACGAGAACATGGGTGATTTTTTCAGGGCATTCTCGCCTTTTGTTGCGGCAATAATGGCGCTTTCGCTGTTTTCAAGCCTTCAGTCCCTGCTGGGACTGTTCCCGCCGACTTCCGATTTCAATGTTGTTTTCGGCTGGTCGCTGCTTGTTTTCATCATAATCACTCATTACAAGCTCAAGGGCGGCCTCGGATACTACCTCAAGGGCTTCACCGAACCGTTCCTGCCGTTCACGCCGCTCAACATCCTCGGTGAAGTTGCGACACCTATTTCAATGGCGTTTCGTCACTACGGTAATGTACTCTCCGGCTCGGTCGTCTCTGCGCTTATTGCAGCAGGGCTTGCGTCAGTCTCGGCAGCGGTATTCGGGAAACTCCCCGGCGTGCTCGGAAGCATTCCGTTCCTTCAGGTCGGTCTTCCCGCCGTGCTGAGCATTTATTTCGACGTGTTCAGCGGATGCCTGCAGGCGTTCATATTTGCAATGCTCACAATGCTTAACATTGCCGGAGGCTTCCCCGAAGACAAATGGCTTGAGCGTCGGGAGCGCAAAGCAAAGAGAAAACAGCGAACGGCGGGAACTCAAAAAGCTTAGTCCCGCAAAAAACGAATTGTTAAACCGTCCGCGGCGAACGTTCTTTCAAAACAGCGTTTCCCGTCGGTTTCAAGGATTAAAAATAACAAAAGAACCGCAGCATACAGAACGCTGCGGCAAACAGGAGGAAAGAACAAATGGAACTTGCTGTTGCAATCATGCTCGGCTGCTGCGCACTCGGTGCGGGTATCGCAATGATCGCGGGTATCGGCCCCGGTATCGGTGAGGGCAACGCCGTTGCAAAGGCTTGCGAAGCCATCGGTCGTCAACCCGAGGCAAAAGGTGCCGTTACGTCAACAATGATCATGGGCTGCGCAATCGCCGAAACCACCGGTATTTACGCACTCGTTATCGCGATTCTGCTGATTTTCGTTGCGCCTGCGCGCTTTGTTGATGTGCTTAAGGCCGCAATCGGTCAATAAAGTTTTCGGAGTGAACAAAAATGCCAACTTTGGATGTTATTTCCGTTAACATCTGGTCGATTCTGATTTCGCTCTGCAACCTTTTGATATTGTTTTTCATTATCAAAAAATTTCTTTACAAGCCCGTGCGCAAAATGCTTGCCGAAAGGCAGGCCGCAGTGGACAAGGTTTACAGCGAGGCCGATGAAGCTCTGCGCTCCGCAGAGCAGGATCGCCTGACCTATTCGCAAAAGCTTGAGCAGGCCGACTCCGAATGCGACGCGCTTTTGAAATCGGCAAAGGAGAATGCCGACAGGCGCGGCAGCGAGATAATCTCCGATGCACAATCGCAGGCGGCGGATATCATGCGGCGCGCAAATGCGGAAATCGAGCTTGAAAAGCAAAAGGCCGCCGACGGAATGCGGCGCAGAATTGCGGACATTTCCGTCAATGTTGCCGAAAAGCTGCTTGCACGCAGCGTTGACGGCAGTGAGCACAGGCGGCTCATTGATTCGGCGATAGACGAGATTGGTAACGAAGATGTCAACAATCAGTAAGGAATACGGCGGCGCACTCTTCCTTGCGGCAAAGGAAGAGGACAATGCGTCCGACGGATATTTAAAACAAGTTTTCGATGCTGTTATGCTGTGCAGTCGGCTTTTTAAGGAAAATCCGCTGTATGTCAGCTTTTTGAAAACGCCCGATATTCCGCTCGAAGACAGACTGGCTGCCGTTCACGATGCTCTGAACGGCAGGGTTCCGGAATACGTGGATAATTTTATCGAGCTGCTTACGGAACGCGGCTATATTGACCGTTTTTCCGAATGTGCGGATGAGTTTAAGCTCCTCTACTATGCCGAAAACGGCATTGCCGAGGCGGAAGTCGTTTCCGCCGTGCCGCTTACGGACGGCGAAGTGCATTCACTCCGCACAAAACTCAAAAAAATCACAGGCAAGCGCATTGAGCTGTTGTTTGAAATCGACCCTTCCGTTATCGGAGGACTTATTGTCCGCGTTGACGGGTGCGTGATTGACGCAAGCGTCAGGAAGGATTTGGACAATCTGCGTGAGCTTATGGGCAAAACAGCACATTAATCGACTCTGATTAAAGCTTTCCTTCAAAAAAGGATTCGGCCTCCGCTTTTTAAGCGGCACTGCTCGGAGTTGTTTTCACAATGAAAGGATGGTCAAGATAATGAACCTGCGACCCGAAGAGATCAGCACATTAATTAAAGACCAAATTAAAAATTACAGAACAAAAATAGAACCTGCCGAAACAGGCACGGTAATTCTGTTCGGAGACGGCATTGCAAAAGCACACGGGCTGCGCAGCTGTGTTTCCAACGAATTGCTGGAGTTTGACGACGGCAGCATCGGTATTGCACAGAACCTTGAAGAAGAAGTTGTTTCAATCGCCGTGCTTTCCGATGAACCCGACATTCACGAGGGCACCGAAGTCCGCCGCACGGGAAGGATAGTTTCCGTTCCCGTCGGTGAAGCGCTTTTGGGCAGAGTTGTCCATGCTCTCGGCGGCCCGATAGACGGCAAGGGACCCATCAACTGCACCGAAACTCGCCCGATCGAAGCTGAAGCTCCGGGCATCATCCGCCGCAAAAGTGTTTCTGTTCCGCTGCAAACCGGCATCAAAGCTATCGACAGCATGATTCCGATCGGCAGAGGCCAGCGCGAGCTTATCATCGGCGACAGGCAAACGGGCAAAACTTCCATTGCGATTGACACAATTATTAACCAGCGCGGCAAGGACGTCATATGCATCTATGTTGCGATCGGACAGAAAAACTCCCTCGTTGCACAGATAACCGAAACGCTGCAAAAAGCAGGCGCAATGGACTACACTGTCATCGTTTGCGCTTCCGCTTCCGAAAGCGCACCCGTGCAATACATTGTTCCCTATTCCGGCTGCGCAATGGCCGAGTATTTCCGCGAAAAGGGCAAGGATGTTCTCATTGTTTACGATGATTTGAGCAAACACGCCGTTGCTTACCGCGCACTTTCGCTGCTGATTCGCCGCCCGCCGGGACGTGAAGCATATCCGGGCGATGTATTCTATCTGCATTCGCGCCTGCTTGAACGTGCAGCCTGCGTTGCGCCCGAGTACGGCGGCGGTTCGATCACGGCTCTGCCCATCATCGAGACACAGGCGGGTGACGTGTCCGCATACATCCCGACAAACGTTATTTCCATCACGGACGGACAGATTTTCCTTGAAACGGAACTTTTCCATTCAGGTATTCGCCCCGCAATCAACCCCGGCATTTCGGTCAGCCGTGTCGGCGGCGCGGCTCAGCTCAAACCCATGAAAAAGGTTTCCGGCGAGCTGAAACTGCTCTATTCCCAGTATCGCGAACTTCAGGCTTTTGCTCAGTTCGGAAGCGATTTGGATGCAGACACAAAGGCAAGGCTTGCATTGGGCGAACGCATTGTTGAGGTGCTGAAGCAAAAGCGCAATTCTCCCGTCACCGTGGGCTGCCAAACGGCAATTATTTACGCTGTTACGCACGGAAAGCTCAACGATATTCCCGTTGAAAGCGTTTCCGATTACGAAGCGGCACTGTACGAACTGCTCCGAAGCGAATATTCCGACCTTTTGAACAGGTTTGATGCAGGGCAATACGAACAGGCGGATATTGACGAGCTGAATTCCGCGCTTGCGAAACTTGCCGAAAAGTTCCGCCCGTGAACATTCCGCGGGTTCAACAGATAAACAGATAACAGAGGTTATTTACAATGAGCGCAAACATCAAGCTGCTCAAAACAAGAATAAAGAGCGTTGATTCAACACTGCACCTGACCCGCGCAATGCAGCTTGTTGCCGCAAGCAAAATCCGAAAGGCAACCGAAAAACTTGCCGCATCGCGAAGCTATCTTGATGCGTTCGGAACCGTCATGGCGCAGCTCGCATCATCAAGCGAATGCGCTTCCTCGCCCTTTCTCAAACCGCGAAGCGGCAAAAGAGCAATCCTCATCGTTATTGCGGGCGACAGAGGTCTCGCCGGCGGCTATAACGCAGGCGCATTTCGCAAGGCGGCGGAAGCGTTTTCTCCGACCGACGACGATAAAAACTCCGGTGGTTACGACATAATCGAGGTTGTTCCCATCGGCAGACGCGGCTTTGAACGTTGGAACACTCTGACGAAACGCAGTTACGGTGCGGAAGCTTTCACCGTGCAGGAATGCGCTGAGCTTTGCGACGACCTTTGCAAACGCTACCTTAATGATGAATTTGACAGGCTGCTTCTCGTGTCAACCGAATACATTTCGGTTATGCAATGCGAGGCGCACCTCTCCTGTCTGCTTCCTTTTGAAAGGCCGTCCGGCGGCTCCGCACGCCCCGCCGAATTCGAGCCGGACAGTGAAACCGTCCTGAACGCCGTTGTTCCGGAATATATATGTTCAATGCTGTTCGGTGCCGTTCGAGAAAGCTTTGCGTGCGAAGTTGCGGCACGGCGTGTTGCAATGGACAGCGCAACCAAAAATGCAGGCATCATGATGGACGATTTGCAGCTTGAATACAACCGTGCACGGCAAAGCGCGATCACGCAGGAGCTTACGGAGATCATCGCCGGTGCCGATGCGTAAACGCTTCACAACACTCTACCACTCCGTTTCCGAAAGGAGTTTATAAAATGGCAAAAACACTTACAGGAACTGTCTCCCAGGTTATCGGCCCGGTCATTGACGTTCACTTTCCCGACGGGCGGCTGCCCGCAATAAACAATGCACTCACTGTTCCGATCGGCAATAAAACGCTGACGGTTGAAGTTGCTCAGCATATCGGCGGCAACACCGTTCGCTGCATTGCGATGGAATCCACCGACGGCCTCAAGCGCGGCGAAACCGTTACCGACACCGGAGCTGCAATCAGCGTTCCCGTCGGCAGGAAAACACTCGGAAGGATTTTTAATGTTCTCGGCGACCCCGTGGACGAAAAACCAGCCCCGAAGGACTGTGCACATTGGGCTATTCACCGCACGCCTCCCGCATATGCGGAGCTTTCCTCTTCCACCGAAATCCTTGAAACGGGCATCAAAGTCATTGACCTGATCTGCCCGTATGCCAAAGGCGGAAAAATCGGTTTGTTCGGCGGCGCGGGCGTCGGCAAAACGGTTATCATAATGGAGCTTATCAACAACATTGCCACCCAGCACGGCGGCATCTCCGTATTTACCGGCGTCGGCGAACGTACGCGCGAGGGCAACGATCTTTATAACGAAATGAAGCAATCCGGCGTTCTTGAAAAAACCGCACTTGTTTACGGACAGATGAACGAACCGCCGGGAGCGAGAATGCGCGTCGGCCTTTCCGGCTTGACAATGGCGGAATATTTCCGCGATGAGGAGCATCAGGATGTTCTGCTTTTCATCGACAATATCTTCCGTTTTACGCAGGCGGGCAGCGAAGTTTCCGCACTCTTGGGGCGAATGCCCTCCGCTGTCGGCTATCAGCCCACGCTTGCAAATGAAATGGGCGCATTGCAGGAACGCATAACGTCAACAAAAAAAGGTTCGATAACCTCCGTTCAGGCGGTTTATGTGCCTGCGGATGACTTGACCGATCCCGCACCCGCAACCACTTTTGCGCATCTTGATGCAACAACGGTTTTGAGCAGAAGCATTGCTTCCCAAGGCATCTATCCCGCAGTTGACCCGCTTGAGTCAACGAGCCGAATCCTCTCCCGCGAAGTTGTCGGCGATGAACACTATGCAATTGCCCGCGAAGTTCAGCGCATATTGCAGCGTTACAACGAACTTATGGACATCATTGCTATAATGGGCATGGACGAGCTTTCCGATGAAGACAAACTGACCGTTTCGCGCGCACGCAAGGTTCAGCGTTTCTTCTCTCAGCCGCTTACGGTTGCGGAGCAGTTCACCGGTTTTAAGGGCAAATATGTTCCGCTCAGCGAAACGATTCGCGGTTTCCGCGAAATTATCGAAGGCAAGCATGATGACCTGCCCGAATCCGCCTTCCTCTTTGTCGGCTCGATTGATGAAGCGGTTGAAAAAGCAAAAAATCAGAACTTATAATGTTTCGGGAACATAATTAATGTCTCCCGCACACAGCGTTTATTGCAGCAGGTGCAGTATGAAAGATTATACCCTTAAAATTTCAACCCCCGACGGTGATGCTTTCTCGGGTTCCGCCCTGAGCCTTTCCGTGCGCGGCACCGAAGGCGAGCTTGGCATTCTTGCAGGCCACGCCCCGTTCGTGACGGCCGTTGTCCCCTGCCGCTGCCGGCTCATTGAAGCGGACGGAACGGAGCGCAGCTTCAGCTGCGGCGGCGGCTTGCTCTGCGTTGCACCGGGCGGCAAATCGCCCGAAGTTTCCCTGCTCTCAAGCAGGATAAGCTTCGAAAGCTGAACACAGTATTTTTTACAACACAAAAGATAAAAGCGGACAGTCCGAGGGTTTGCTCTCAAATATCGGGTTGTCCGCTGTTTTCAACTTTTTCTCGGCATTCGGTATAAAACCGATTCATTGTATAACCTTTGTTTTTATACCTCTGCGTCTTTTATAATATACCATCAACGTTGTTTCCGTGCATAAAATGTGCTCAATATATTTATATTGGAACGGCTTCGTTCCCGCAACGTTTATGTTTTTGTTAATTGCAAACGATTTTTGTTATTTGATTATATCCTACTCTTTCGGTACGAAAATATGTATTGTCCAAAGCGCAACACAACATCTTGGGCTTGACTCGATACTGAGTGCCAAAATATAGTGTTCAAATGTCGTCCAAAACCCTTGCGGCTTCCGCTGCGCTATGCTATAATAAAAACAGACGATAGAATCATTCTCGAATTTATTCTGTTTTCGGAGGTAAAACACTATGTATAGAGTCATCAAGAGGGACAACAGCATCGTTGATTTCAACCTTTCAAAAATCAAGGACGCAATGAGCCTCGCATTCCAATCCCGGCAAAAACCTTGTCATCCCGATGTTTTGGATCTGCTCGCGCTGAAGGTTACAGCCGATTTTTCATCCAAAGTTAAGGATGAACTTGTGAATGTCGAAGACATTCAGGACAGTGTTGAGTCCGTTCTCATTCAAGCCGGCTATGCAGATGTCGCAAAGGCATATATTCTCTATCGACGCCAACGCGAAAAGCTGCGCAACATGAAAAACACTTTCCTCGACTATCGTGACACGGTTAACAAATACCTGAACGTCACCGATTGGCGCGTCAAGGAGAATTCAACCGTCACCTATTCCGTGGGCGGACTTATTCTTTCCAACAGCGGCGCAATAACTGCCAACTATTGGCTCAGTGAAGTTTACGACGACGAAATTGCGAACGCTCACCGCACCTGCGAATTCCATCTGCATGATCTTTCAATGCTGACGGGTTATTGCGCGGGTTGGTCGCTGCGCCAGCTTATCGAAGAGGGGCTTTCCGGTGTCGCGGGCAAAATAACGTCCTCCCCTGCAAAGCATCTTTCAACGCTCTGCAACCAAATGGTCAATTTTCTCGGTATCATGCAGAACGAATGGGCGGGCGCACAAGCGTTCAGTTCATTCGACACATACCTTGCACCGTTTGTCCGCACGGATAATCTGACCTATGAACAGGTCAAAAAGTGCATCGAAAGCTTTATTTACGGTGTGAACACCCCTTCCCGCTGGGGCACTCAGGCACCGTTCTCCAATATCACCCTTGATTGGACCGTTCCGGAGGATCTGCGCGACCGTCCTGCAATCGTCGGCGGCAAACCCATGGATTTTACCTACGGTGACTGCAAAAAAGAAATGGACATGGTCAACAAGGCCTTCATCGAAATCATGATAGACGGCGATGCGCACGGCAGGGGCTTCCAATACCCGATTCCGACTTATTCCATCACTAAGGATTTCGATTGGTCCCCCACCGAAAACAACCGGCTTTTGTTCGAAATGACGGCAAAATACGGCACACCGTATTTCTCCAACTATGTCAACAGCGATATGAAGCCCAGCGATATCCGCTCAATGTGCTGCCGTCTGCGCCTTGATCTGCGCGAGCTGCGCAAAAAGAGCGGCGGATTTTTCGGAAGCGGTGAAAGCACCGGCAGCGTCGGCGTTGTTACGCTGAACATGCCGCGTCTCGCTTACCTTTCCGCAAACGAGCAGGAGTTCTATCAGAGGCTTGACAAGCTTATGGACATTGCCGCACGTTCGCTGCATGTAAAGCGTACCGTTATCGGCAGGCTGCTTGACGAAGGACTCTATCCCTATACAAAACGCTATCTCGGTTCGTTCAACAACCATTTTTCCACCATCGGACTTGTCGGCATGAACGAGGCTTGCCTTAACGCAAGCTGGCTGCGCGAGGACCTGTCGCACAGAGAGGCGCAGGAATTCACAAAGGCGGTTTTGAACCATATGCGCGGCAGGCTTTCCGACTATCAGGAACAGTACGAAGGGGAATTGTTCAACCTTGAGGCAACTCCGGCGGAGTCCACCGTGTATCGCTTTGCAAAATACGACGCAAAGAACTTCCCCGGCATAATCACCGCCGGAAAAGAGGGCGAAACGCCTTATTACACCAACAGCTCACATCTTCCCGTCAGCTATACGGAAGATATTTTCTCTGCACTGGATATTCAGGACGAGCTGCAAACGCTCTATACCTCCGGCACGGTGTTCCACACCTTCCTCGGTGAAAAACTGCCCGATTGGCAGAGTGCGGCGACCCTTGTTCGCAAAATTGCGGAGAATTATAAGCTGCCTTACTATACCATCTCCCCCACCTACTCGGTTTGCCGCACGCACGGTTATCTTGCAGGCGAGCAGCACACATGCCCGCATTGCGGAAGCAAAACCGAGGTTTACAGCCGAATCACCGGTTACTACCGCCCGGTGCAGAATTGGAACGACGGCAAAGTTCAGGAGTTTAAGGACAGGAAGGTGTACAGCATACTGGACTACCGCGAGCATAAGCAACGCGAAGCCGAAGCTGCCGCCGCCGCTGAAAAAAACGCATCCCCCGATGTCGCGGCTGCATATACGCTTTTCACAACAAAAACCTGCCCGAACTGCAAAGCGGCAAAGGCGATTCTTGACCGAGCCGGAATCAAATACGATGTTGTTGATGCGGAAGACGAGCCCGAGCTTGCTCTGCGCTACGGCGTGATGCAGGTTCCCGCATTGGTTGTTGTCAGTTTCGGCGAAAACGGCTCCGGCAACGCCGAAAAGCTGTCCGGCGTCGGACCTATCAACGGCTTTGTGCGCAGCATGGGCTGTGAGCAGACGGCGAACTGAGTGTCCTGCTCACAAATTTCGGTAATGAAATAACAAGTACGATCTGCCGCCGGGCAAAGTGATTGCCTTCACCCGCCGCATAAAAATGCAGCTTGTGTTTATCACTCGGTCCGTGCGGCATTGTATTATTATATTGCTGCCTGTTTTTACTTTATTGTCCAACGGAGTGTTTATTTTATGGAACTTTTCGACACACATGCCCACCTTTCGGATGAAGCCTTTGACGAGGACAGGCATTCGCTGATTCCTAAGCTTTTCGAAAGCGGCGTCACACGCATTATCGATGTTGCCTGCGATGTTCGCACCGCTGACCGAACGATTGAACTCATCGATCGCTATCCCTTCATTTACGGAACCGTCGGAATGCATCCGCACGATGTTTCCGCAATGGATAATGCGATGATGGACAGAATTTCAGATATTTTGCAGCACAAAAAAATGCTTGCTCTCGGTGAAATCGGGTTGGATTATCACTATGACCTTTCCCCGCGCGATTGTCAGAGAAAATGGTTTGCAGAACAGCTTGAGCTTGCAAAGCAGCTCGGTTATCCCGTTGTGCTCCATATTCGCGAAGCATTCGGGAACTGCATGGACATTCTTCACGCACACCGTGACGGACTGCGCGGAGTTATGCATTGCTATTCCGGAAGCGTTGAAACGGCATTTGAATGCCTTGACTTAGGACTGAAATTCAGTTTCGGCGGAGCCGTAACTTTTAAAAACGCAAAAAAACCCGTTGAAGTTGTTCAAAAGCTGCCGCTCGACAGCATCATGCTGGAAACGGACTGCCCCTACATGACCCCCGTGCCGCACCGCGGCGAACGCAACCACCCCGGGTTTATGCACCTTACGGCAGAAAAAATTGCGGAAGTTCGCGGCATTTCCGCAGAGGAAGTCTGCTCCGCAACTTATAAAACTGCCAATAGCTTTTTCGGCATTGAATAATGAAATGAATAAATGCCCGCAACACTTCCGTATTCACGGCAAATGCTGCGGGCTTGTTAATGCTTTATTTTATAATTAATTCACACTTTTCGGTTTTCAAACCGCTTAAGCTCGGCGGTCATTCCTCATTCGCGTTCGAGTTTTGTTTTGCTATTTCCATGATTTCGGGATATTTTCGGGTTATATAGGCATAGCCCGCTTCGCTGTGCGGAAGGCCGCATGCAGAGCAGTCCTTCACGCCGCCCGCAATGAATTTGAAATTCCCGCCGCATTTATCGCCCAATGCATACAGCGGACAATAGCAGAAAAGGCAGTTGAAAAAACCGTTTTCAGGCAGTTTGTGGCAGGGAAAATACTCGCACCTGCTGTTTTGAAAATATGCAAAATACGGCTGACCGTAATTTTCTCGCTGCTCCGTTTCCGAACCGCTCGTGCTCATATCATTCACATTTTTTGTTTCATCCATGTTCAAAATAGCTCCTTATTGATAGAATCCGATATTCTGCAATGCGTTCCGTTTCAGCCTTCCGCAGCTTTTTCTGCATTCTGCATACTGTCAATGTATTCGCAGGCCGCAATCGCCGCAACACCGCCGTCCGCACCCGCTGTCACAAGCTGTCTTACGGATTTTGTTCTGCAATCCCCCGCTGCAAAAATCTCCGGTCTGGAAGTCTTGCAGTCCTCGCCCGAACGGATAAAACCGCTCTCATCAAGCTTCACAAGCTCCGCAAACACACCGTTGTTCGGCGCAAACCCAACGGCAATGAATGCGCCGCTGACCGAAAGCTCCCTTTCCTCACCCGTTTCGCGATTTTTAACAACGATTCCGGAAAGCTTGTTGCCTTCCCCGATGAAACGCGCAACGGTGCTGTTCAGAACCGGCTCAATGTTTGCGCAGGCAGCAAGTCCGTCCGCAACATGTTTTTCGGCACGAAATTCGCTGCGGCGGTGAATCAGATAAACCTTGCTGCAAATCTTTGAAAGATATATCGCATCCTGAACGGCTGTGTTTCCTCCGCCGATGACCGCAACGGCTTTATCCTTAAAAAACGCACCGTCGCAAACTGCGCAAAACGATATTCCGCTGCCGATAAATTTCTGTTCGCCCTCCGCGCCGGGCAATCTGTGTTTAAGTCCGGTGGCAATTATAAGCGTTCGTCCCGTAAATTCCTGATAATCGGTTCGAACCGTCACTGTTTTGTCCGCATTTTCGCTGACAGCAACAACGGCACCGACTTCAACATCCGCACCGAGATTCATGACCTGTTCAACAAGCACTTCAACAAGCTCATTGCCGCTCATCGGGCGTGTGAACGGGTAGTTTTCAACATGCGGGGAGAGCGTTATCTGTCCGCCGAATGCTTCTTTTTCAATAAGAAGCACGGATTTTCCTGCGCGACGCGCATAAACTGCGGCTGTCAACCCGGCAGGTCCCGCGCCTGCAATTATAATGTCATAAATTTTTTGCTGCATTGGAAATCCCTCCGTTACATCAGTTTCTTCAGCGGTTCAAGTTCCAGTTTGTCGAAAGCTCTAAGCGCATTGTAAAGCTCCGCCGCAATAAGACGCATTCCTCCCACGGAATTGCTTTCGATATTGCAGGGCATGAGCGGATCGTGCAGGCTGCGGCGAACAAGGAACCAGCCGTTTCCGTGCGTTTCGTCCGCATTCACGCGGACTCCCTCGTAATTCGGCTGAACAATTTCAAATCCGGGAAGGTTTGAAAAATGCTTTTCCACAGTTTCCAATACGGCGGCGGTGTAATCCGCCGTGTCGTCAAGCAGCACATTGAGCCGCGCTTCCGCGCTTTCGCAGGGTTCTTTAAGGTTTGCAATAAGTTCGTTCAAAGTCTTGCCTTCGCGCCGCGCTTCAACAAGCGCGACAAGCAGCTTTACAATTATGTATGCACCGTCATCAAGAAAATAGTTTTCGCGCAATGCACCGTGGCCGCTGGTCTCCATAGCGAATATCGCATTCGCGAATATCGCATCAGCGAGTATCGCATTAGCGAATATCGCATTCGCAAATTCGGCATCAGTTTCTTCCTTCGCTTTTTTTGCCGCTTCTTCCAAGGCAAGCAGGCGTTTTGCTTCGTTTATAACGTTGCGATAGCCGCGCTTGAACCTGTGGTGACGGCAGCCGAGGGAGTTGATGAAATCCGTGAGTCCGGTTGATGTAATCGAATCCGTAACAACTGTTATCGGGCCGTACTGACGAACGAGAATCGCCGTCATAAGCGCAATCAGCCTGTTCCTGTCAAGCGCAATAACGCCGCCGTCGGAAGGGAGGACCGCGCCCGCTCTGTCAACATCGGTGTCGAAAATAATGCCGAAATCCGCACCCGTTTCCGTAACGGCATCGCATATGCTGCGCATTGCTTCGACATTTTCGGGATTGGGCTGATGATTCGGGAACCTTCCGTCCGGCTCAAGGAATCTGCTGCCCGTGATATCCGCACCCAACGGTTCAAGCAGCCGTTCGGCAAAGAACCCCCCCGCACCGTTGCCGGCATCAACAACGATTTTAAGGCCGCTGAAAGGTTTTTCATCTTTTGCACAGCCGAGTGCGGAAAGGATTTTTTCTTTAAGTCCGTTTACATAGGGCGTCATAACGTCAACCGTTCCGCATTGGCCGCGCTGCGCGGCAATCGGAAATGCGGCTTCTTCGGCGGACGCAAGAATTGCCGTAATATCGGCCTTTTCAAGCCCGCCCGCAATTGCGGTGAAAAATTTCATGCCGTTGCGTTCCATCGGCAGATGACTTGCCGTGACCATTATTCCGGCATCAAAATGCAGTTCGTTCACGCAGCACATAAACATTGCCGGAGTGCTTGCAAGGCCGCCGTCATAAGCATTTGCCCCGACGGAAGCAATGCCGTCCGCAAGCCAGACAGTAAGCTGTTCACCGCTCAGTCTTGAATCCCTGCCTATTGCAATACGCAGTTCGGAAGCGGGCTTATTTGCCCTGTCCGCAGCAAAAAGCGCAAATGCCGCGCCGATGCGCACAACGCTGTTCTGTGTTAAATTCACGGGCTTTCCGCCCTCGGTTTCAATCGCAACTCCGCGAATATCGCTTCCGTTTTGAAGTTTTTTAAAGTCAGTCATGCCATTCCTCACATTTCATTCGGGCTGTTTTCTTGCGGTACAACAAACAGGGCAGCCGCAAAACCGCCCGTTTGCAAATTCCAAAAATCAAATCAATCTTATCAGGCTTCGAAATAGTCGCCCCTGCGGTAATCATACAGCGCATTCACAAAGCCCTTGTCGATATTGTCAAGCACCTTGCCCGTGCCGATTGCAACGCAGGAAATGGGATCCTCCGCAACATAGCAGGGAACCTTCGTGTGTTCGGCAACGAATTTATCCATGCCGTAAAGCAGTGCGCCGCCGCCCGTGAGGCAAATGCCGTTTTCCGCAATGTCGCTTGCAAGCTCCGGCGGAGTTTTTTCAAAAAGGTTTCGAACCGTTTCAAGGATATTCTGAAGAGGTTCTTCAAGCGCATCGATCATTTCGTTTGAGCCGATTGTTATCGCCTGCGGCAGACCGGAAATCAGGTTGCGGCCTTTAACGTCGATAAATACCTGTTCCTTGCGCGGATAAGCCGAGCCGATGCGAATTTTCATCTCCTCTGCGGTGCGCTCACCGATAAGAAGGTTGTGCTTTTTGCGCATATAACGAACGATGGATTCATCAAACCTGTCGCCCGCAACTTTTATTGATTCGCTGAGAACCGAACCGCCGAGAGAGATTATCGCAACGTCGGTCGTTCCGCCGCCGATATCAACGACCATGTTGCCGCGCGGCTGGGAAATGTCTATCCCTGCACCGATTGCGGCGGCGATGGGTTCCTCAATAAGGTAGGTGTGGCGCGCACCCGCCTCCTCGGTCGCCTCGATTACGGAACGCTTTTCGACTTCCGTAACGCCGGACGGAACGCACACAACCACGCGGGGCTTAAAGAAAATGCGTGTGCCGACAACCTTTTTGAGGAAGTGGCGCAGCAGTCTTTCCGTAATGTCGAAATTGGAAATAACGCCGTCGCGAAGCGGACGTATCGCAACGATATTGCCCGGAGTCCTTCCGAGCATACGGCGCGCTTCCTCGCCGACAGCATAAATCTTGCCCGTTATTTTTTCAACCGCAACAACGGAGGGTTCACGCAGCACGATACCCTTGTTTTTTACATATACCAATACGCTGGAGGTACCGAGATCGATACCGACATCGTTGAATTCAAACATACCCATTATTTTTAACTCCTAACAAAACCCGAAGTCGGGGGAAGTTCATTGTAGTTACAGCTCTTCAGGGAGTTCCCGTGCTCACACATCATTGCAAAACAGCCGAATGAAGTTTGAGCGCAAAAATACCCATATGCTATTATTTTAACATTAATCAACGTTCCAATACAATAGTGAATGCGGCTTTTTTTTAAAAAAATTTAAACATTTTTCGATATAATCGGTAAGTATTGCAAATTCGGCGAATATGCTTTTGCAAGGGGTGCAAATCCTGCTTTCGATTTTGTCTTCCCCCTGTTCTAAACAGCTTGGAAAGGATGCTCATAATGATTTTCACCTTCAGACCCTGCAACAGGCGTGCACATTACAGAAAGCGCAGAGTTCCGCGCTTTATCGTGTCGCTGCTGCTCTCACTGCTCTGCATAACCGCCGTTGTTGTGCTGCTGCTGCTTGCCCCGCAATGGGTGTTGATACTGATAATTGCCGTGCTGATGTTCTGCATCTGTTTTATCTCACGCTGAACTTCGGCTGCATTTTTAAAGCCCTGTACCGAATATTCGGCAGTCGGCGGAACACGAAAACCCAACCGTTGATGCCGAACAATCAACAAGCGGCTCGCAGCTGTTCCCCCGTTTCAAAGTCAAAAAAGAGCGGAAACACGGCTTCCGCCGCGCCTCCGCTCTGCCCGTTCTGCCGAGCCGTAAAACCAACCCGGCAGAATGTATTCGTTTCAGATCATCCGGAGCGTTCCGAATAACCTGTTTTTCCGATAAAAGTCGGAATTTACTTTGCTTCCTGAAGCATGTTCAGAAATGCTGCTTTGGGTGCAACTCCCATCTGTCTCTGAACCGCCTCGCCGTTCCTGAACAGGATTACCGTCGGAATGCTCGCAATACCGAAACGCTTTGCAAGTTCCGGCTGTTCGTCAACATTAACCTTGCCGACGCGATAGCTTCCGTCGCTTTCGTTCGCAAGCTGCTGAATAACGCCCGAAAGCATCCTGCACGGGCCGCACCATGCAGCCCAGAAGTCAACGAGTATCGGAGTCGATTTGCCGATCTCGGCATCAAAGTTATCAAGAGTGAGTTCAAGTTCCATTGCAAAAAGCTCCTTTCGATTTATAAAGTTCTCTGTTTGCAGGCTCTTGATTCATGGTTGGCTGCAATTCGGCAAACAAATTTAACAGGCAGCACAAATCAATACCTGCTGTTTTCACTTCAGCCGTCCGTGCGCTGCACAGAAACGGCATCCGCATTCAACGTCATGGGCAGCGGACTTCGGCAGCAATTGACAGCGCATTTATCGATTCCAAACGAAATCGTGCGCTTTTTCTTCGCCGCGCAGCACGCGCAGGCCGCCCGCCGCAAGCGCTTCCATTTCGAATTCGCCCGCCATGACTTCCATCGGAGCGATCCACTCAACGTGGGGGCGAATCATATCCATCAGCATCCTGCTGTTTGCAAGCCCGCCGGTGATAACGATCCTGTCAACCTTGCCGCAAACAACGCTTGCAAGGTCCGCAATGCCCTTCGCGTGGCTGCGTGCCATTGCATCGTAAACAAGGCGTGCATGTTCATCGCCCGATTCGATCATGCGCTCAACCGCGATTGCATCGCTTGTTCCGAGAAGAGCCGACAGGCCGGACTTTCCGCGTATATAGCGGCTCATCTCAGTCTTTGTATATTTACCGCTGTAGCAAAGCATTGCAAGCTCCATCGCCTGAATTTTGCCGCAGCGTTCGGGTGCAAACCCGGCATCGTCATCGCTGTAGCAATCGATGCAGCGTCCGTTATGAACGAGCCATGTGGAGCAGCCGCCGCCGATATGGTCAACAATTATCGTGCAGTCTTCGAGTTTTTTGCCGAGAATCTCTTCGGCGCATTTTCTCGCCATTGCGCGGCTGTTGAGCACATGCCCGCGGCTTGCCTTTGAAATTTCGGGCATACCGGTGATTCTTGCAACATCTTCAAGCTCATCCACGGCAACGGGGTCATAGACCATTGCGGGAATGCCGAGGGGACGTGCAATTGCATCCGCAAGCACACAGGCAAGGTTTGAAATATGAACGTTTACCTTCGCTGCATAGAAATAGTCGATCATATCCTTGTTGACATTGAATGCACCGGAAGGTACGGGAGGCAGCAGACCGCCGCGCGCCATAACGCAGGTGAGGGTGGACTTGTCGATTCCCGCAGCCTCAAGAGCGGCATTGATGTGCTCCATGCGGTAATCAAACTGATCCATGACCCACGAAAACGCCTTAACTTCATCCAGCGGGTGGCGTATCGTCTGAGCCATGATCTGTTTATCGTCGTCAAAAACCGCGATTTTCGTTGAAGTTGAACCGGGATTGATAACGAGGATTCTTTCAGTTTTTTTGTTCTCCATAGATGTTTCCGTAATTTAAGCGATTACCGAGACTCAGCCGACAAACCCCGCGCCCATTGCGAGGGAGTAATACTTCTCTTCCGCACTGGAACCGCGGCTGGTGAGCACGATGGGAACCTTGCAGCCCATAACGATGCCGGCCATTCTGCCGCCGCAGGTATAGGTCAGGCACTTGCCGAGAACGTTGCCGACAACAATTTCGGGAACGAGAAGAATGTCAAAGTCGCCGCAGCAGGGGCAGGCGGTGTAGCCCTTTACGGCGGAAAGCTCGGGAACCATTGCAAGGTCGTAGCTGATGGGACCTTCAACATAGCATTCGCCGAGTTCGCCCGCAAGGCTCATGCGCTTAAGCTCTGCACCGTCAACGGTTTCCTGCATTTTGGGGTTGATGGTTTCGATTGCGCAAAGCGCAGCAACATTGGGCTTCTCAACGCCGATTTTATGGAAGAACCGAACGGCGTTCTTAACGATGCCGACTTTCTTTTCAAGGTCGGGATAGGTGCACATGCCTCCGTCGGTAACGCCGAGGAGTTTGTGGTAACCGGGAACTTCAAACAGCATGACGTGGCTCATGAGTGAACCGGTGCGCAGATCCGCATCGGGCGAAAGGACGCCCTTGAGCAGATTGCCTGTCATTATTTTGCCCTTCATGAGGAAATCAGCCTTGCCCGCATGAATGAGCTTTGCGGCGCATACGCTGGGGTGCATACCCTCGGGAACAACTTCGATTGCAAAATCATCGGGATTCTTTCCGAGAGAAACGAGAAGAGCCTTCAGCTCGTCAAGCTTGTCCGCTTCAACAACGAGTACGGCGTCCACAAGATCGCTTGCGTGAATAACGGCTTCAAGTGCGTGTGCATCGTTTGCGCAAACGAGTGCAACTGTTGATTTTTTGCCGGATTTAACCTTGGCAACGAGTTCATCAAAAGTTTTAACGGTCATATTATGCCTCCGTTTTTTTGTTTGGTTCATGCCGACTTGCATCGGCAATGCTTTTCAGGTTTATTTTACTATCTTTTTGATAAAAGCGCAACATACAGGCGGCGCATTTTGCGGATATATCCGAACTTGCGCCGCCCATGCGGTTCGTTATGGGTTTTATGCCGGGGTTTCTTTCGGAACCAAACAGCGGATTTTTATATTTTCCTTCCCGCGGCAGCGGCAAAACTGTCATTTTCCCACGTTCTCATTCTGTATATGCTCCCCTGCGGATTATTTCCCGAACGGCAGCGAAATGAAAACCTCAAACTCCCCGTTCTGAACATTCGGGAGGAACTCTCCGCCGTTTTCGCGGCAGATTCGCTTCATGTTGCCCATTCCGTAGCCACGGATTCCGGCAGCGCGCCTTGCGCTCTGTATAAATGCCGCTGCAACGGTCTGCTTCGCCTCACAGGGGTTTCGCACGGTAATTTCAAGCGCACACTCCGTCTGTCGAATCCGAACGAAGATCTTTTTGGGTTCCCCGTCCAAAAGCCTTTGCGTGCCCTCAATCGCATTATCGAGTGCGTTTGCAAGCAGTGCGCAAAGCTCCGCATCGGATATTGCAATCGAATCCGCGTTGAGCCTTTCGGTTTCATAGTCCGACTCAATGCCCGCTTTCTTCATGGCATCGATTTTCGCCCACATGATTTCGTCAATAACACTAACGCCGGAAAGCGGGATTTCAACACGATTCTGTTTCATTATATGTGTGATTTTTTCTATAAATTCTTTAATTTCCTCCCGTTTTCCTTCGGCATTCAGCTTCCGCAGTCTGCGGATGTTTGCACGCATATTCTGCTCAATGCGGTGAACATCCTCCGCATGGCCGGCCTTCTGAACACCCAGCTGCAATTCAAACTGTGCCTTCCTTGCCTCTTCTTCATTGTCCGCCATTTGTTTTTGTGCAACGGAAATATTCGAAAGGAGGCGGAACTGAAAACCGATGCTCAGTATCGTAAGCAGCGCGAACGGTATCAGCAATGCCGAAACCGTGCTCACGAGAGGAACGATTTTGAATGCGATCAACAGGAACAGTATCATCAGCACCGCAGACAAAATCGGCAGAAGAGAAAGCTTCAGTTTCTGAACACCCGTGATGCTTCCGAACCACATGTTCGGAACGCGGCGCATTGCAAGCCCCGCTGCAACAACCGGCATGGAAATGAACACGGAAACAACATGCTGAACCAAACCGTGAGCATGGAGATACTCCGACGGATTCAAGCCCGCTGCAATAAATGCACGGGACATGATAAACGCTCCGCCCAGCATGATAGCAGAGTGACCGACCGCCATGAGCAGCTTTTTAAGGAAGCTGCCTTCATACAGCAGTTCAAACAGAACAATGTAGCTGACAGCTTTGATGCATATTACAGGAAACTTCCCGGCTTCGTTCAGACCCGACGGAAGCAGCGCAAACCCGCACAGCATCAGCGTGAATGCAAGCCATTGAACCGTAAAGATTTTCGGCTTGCGTCCCGTTTTGAAAACATCTCTGCGGCTCAGCAAAGAGGTTGCGTAATAGTCAACCGTCCATGCAACAACTGCGTTTAAAAGACAGGAAACGATAATCCTGAGCACTGTTGAAAGGTTCATACATTTTCCTCCGTTTTGGTGCTGTCGGTGTTATTGCCGGCATTCTCGGACTTTTTGCCGGTGTCGGAACCGATATATGACGAAAATCTTTCAATCGGAATGCATACTGTTCGTCCGTATTCCGCAATGCTGCTGTCCGTTTCAACCTTAATCTTCGACTCAATGTCGTTGAGCATCGCATCGATTCGCTCGCCGTCGCCCTGTTCGTTCAGTATATGTATCATCAGCAGCAGGTTTTTCATGTCGTGTTCAAGTCGACGCACGTCTTCGCCGTGACGTACCGTTTCCTGCACTTTTTCAAGTTCGAACTGCGCTTCCTGCGCGGATGCCGCTGCTGCTCTTGCATGCTGCTGCGTTTTCAGCATCTCCAAAAAAATATCCAATTGGAACGTGATTCCGACCGCAAGCGATGCAATGAGCACAAGCGAAGCACAGCCGACCGGCAATCCCGGCGAAATGAAACTGTATTCAAGCATGCAGAAAACGATCACTGCCGCGCCGGCAGCTATCGGCAGCGCAGAAAGCTTTTGCAGCTGTTTTGATGAAAGGCTTTTCGTCGGGAATTCTCTTATTCTGTGCGCAACAAAGCCCACGATAAACACAAGCAGCGATGAAAGCAGATCACACATCAGAACCCAAAAGCTGAACTTGACATATAAGCGTTCAATCGGAATTCCGAGTGCGTAAATTGCATTCAGACTCAGGAACTCGCCTATGAACAGCGTGAAAAAATGAGCAGCACCCATCAGAACGCGCAAAGCGAACTTTCCTTTATACATGAATATGACAATCGCAAACTGCATAACAAGCTTATACACGGTTGTGTATGCCGTGTTCTCGTGCGACAAAAACAAGAATGTTGTCGCAAGAGTCAGTATGTATGCCAGCCGTTGAAAATTAAAGAACGGAATCTTCCTTTTCGGGACAAATCGTCGTCCAAGCACGGATGTCATCATATAATCCGCACCGAATGCATATATGACCACCAGCAGAAGCTCGCAGATTTTATAAAACGTTACCGAACTCATAGATTTCCGCCCCCGTTCTTCGCCCTGTTGTCTGCTGTCACGGCCTGCTCCGCATATTTGCGGGATACGGGCAGTTCCATTTCGTTGTTTGCAGCAAATTCTCCGTTCCCGCTGTGAACATCCTCCGCACACGAATCCGCAGAACCGATGCAAGTCCGAAATTTTTCAATCGGAATGCATGCGCCATGTTCCTTTTCTTGAATGCCGCCGTCCGCTTCGGCCTTTATTTCTGTTTCAATTCTGTCGATCACTGCATCTATACGTCCACTGTCGCCCCGCTCGTTAAGCATATGGACAAGCAGCAGCAGATTCTTCAAATCGTGCTCAAGTCGTTGTACGGCTTCACCGTGGCTTACCGCTGCCCTCACCTTCTTAAGTTCAAGCTGCGCTCGCTGCGCATCCGCCACAGCATCAGCCGCATGCTGCTGCGTTTTCAGCATTTTCGAAAAAACATCCAACTGCAGCATTATTCCTGCTGCCAGCGCAGAAATCAGTGTAAGCGAAATGCAGCCGACTTCCGGACCGGGCGAAATGAATCCGTACTGAAGCAGACAGAAAAAAACCACCGCAAAGCAGACGGTAATCGGCAGCGCGGATACTTCTCTGAACTGTGTCTCGCTGGAAGCCTCGGTCGGGAACTTGCCGATCCTGCGTACAGCAAAGCCGACAGCAAAAACGCAGAACGAAGAGAGCAATTCGCTCATGAGCATACACAGATAAAAGTTGTTTTTGAAAAAGCCGTTATACAGTAATCCGAACGCGCCGAAAATGTTTATGCTCAGAAACTCTCCGGTAAACATTGTGAATATATGGATGGCATACATCAGCAATCGCAGCGTAACCCTTCCCTTGTACATGAATATGACTGCCACAAGATATGCCGCCAGCTTGATAATCGATACATATACAGTGTTTTCATGCGTAACAAACGGCAGCCTTGCACATAAAACGACAGCATAACCCAACACTTGGGGGGTAAAGCCGCAATTCCTTTTTTTATTCACAAACCTGCGCTCAAGCACCGAGGCCATCATGTAGTCCGCAAAGAAAGCCTTCAGCACCGACACCGGAACGCAGCATAGCTTAAAAAACGCTGTCGGACTCATAGCCTTCCGTCCCCGTTCTTTGCCCTGTTGTATGCAGTCACGGCCTGCACCGCATAGCTGCGGGATACGGGCAGCCTCGTTCCGGTGCTCATACTGAACTCCTTGCTGACTACGTTATATGCCTTTATATGGTGCGGATTCACAAGAATGCTCCTGTAGCAGCGCACAAATCCGCTGCTCTTAAGTTTTTCTTCATATTCGGAAATCGTGCCCGTGGTGTTAATCTCGTTTTTTCTGCCTTCGATTGACATCTCGATTTTGATGCTGCGTCCGCGGACTTCGATATAAGTAACATCATTGACCGCAATTCTGCGTTCCTCGCTTGCTCTTCCGACATAAATGTAACGCTTGCAATCGGAATAAAAATCGATATAGAGGCGCAGAAGTCTTGTTACCTCTTCAATCGTTGCCGGTTTGTCAACATAGCCTATCGGCCTGTATTGAAATGCATCGTTCCTCGCTTCGCCGTATGAAGTAACAATTGCAATTTCAGTGTTCAGTCTCATTCTGCGGATCTCTTGCGCAACGCCGAACCCGCTTTCCTTATTCATGAGAAGATCCAAAAAAGCAAGATCGAACCGCTTTGTTTTTAAAGCGTCAATCATCATCAACGGGTTCGTAAATACCGTTATCTCATATGAAAGCTCTCTTTCGTCCATCGAATTCTCGCCGTACAGAATTTCCTTCATTCCGGCGTCGACAAGAGCATGAAGTGCCTCCGCAAAGACAGCTTCATCGTCGCAAATTGCAATACTTATCATTTTCGAATTTCCCCAATCCTTTTCGGAAGCTCCGCTCAATGCTTTTTGCACGAAAAAACATTTGCCCAAAGTCTTTCCCCGCAAAACCTGTCTGTTCAGAGCATTCCTGTGTATATCGCTTTGTGTCTATTATAGCATATTACTTCTGATTGCGGAAGTATCGGCGTTTTTCTTCCGAAAATGCGAAACCTCCGCATTTTGTTTAATTCAGTTTCCGGAAATCTTGTCAAAAATTAGCTGACTATTGTACACTTTAAGAATTATTCGCTTTAGTTTTTTATCACCCGAACACAATCCGGGAAAAGCGCAAAACAAATTCCGTTCAGTAAGTATATTATCTATTTTTCGGTGTGCTTGCAACGACCACCGCATTATGTTATTATTGCGGTAAAACCCGGCTGAAAGCTTCGGCCGCAGCTAAGGAGGCCGCCCGTGCAGCAAAAAAACAATTCGCGCCGCATTCGCATTTGCGCTGTCTGCTTTGCACTGCTGATTATGCTTATTGCGGCAGCAACATATTATTTTGCATGCCGCGGAACAGAATACCGCATACTTGACGATGCGGAGATTCAGCAAATGTCGGCACGCAGCGAGTATTCAACGGAAGCTGAGCGCACCCTTGCGGAATCCGCGCTTATGCTTGTCGGAAAAGTCAACTATTTTTGGGGCGGCAAGAGTTACACCGTCGGTTGGGATGACCGCTGGGGCAAACCTGCCGAAGTCACAAGCCCCGGCCATTCCACAAGCGGAACAACCATCCCTTACGGACTGGACTGCTCCGGATTTGTGCTTTGGTGTTATATTCAATTGGGCGCGGACAAAACCGAAACGATTGAAAAAATCGGCGTCGGCACATGGAATCAGTGGGATAAATCCGCTGAAATTAAAAAAAGCGATGTTCGGACAGGCGATCTTGCGTTCATCAACAAATACCCCGGAAGCGACGGAAACCATGTCGGAATCTGTGTCGGCTTTTTGAAAAACGGTGAACCGCTTATTGCGCATTGCTCCGCAACGCAGAACAAAGTCGTTGTTTCCACATGCGGCAGCGAATTCAAATACTTCCGCAGGCCTTGTTCGGTGTTGACTGCGAATTGAACGGAACTTTTCAAAATTCGACAGCATGCCGATTGAGCATACGCACTCTTTCGGCAGATTAATAATTAAGGAGGCGTTTACCGCCATGAAAAAAACTTCATTATCAAGCTATCGCAATCACGCGCTGTTCGCTCTGCTTGCGCTGTTGTTTGCGGCATGTGTTTTCTGCCTCGGCTGCAATTCCGGCAGTGACCCGCAGCAAACACCCGCACCCGCATCGGCAACACCCGCACCGACAGCGGTCCCGACGGCAACACCCGTACCCGAACCTGTGCGCAAACTCACAAGCTTTGATACATCCCTGCTTCCCGTGCTGCATCCGTTCGGACAAAGCGGCGCACTTGCCTGCCAAAGTGATTACGAAAGCAAAAAAACAACGTTCACAACCGTCGATATTGTTTCGGACAGTGTCATAAAGTCCGTAACGATTGACGGAAACTGGTCCGTTTCGGACGAAATCTTTCCGGACGACACCTTTGCCGCATTCAATGCCGACGAAAACGAGTGGATCCTTTTCGATTCCGATTTGAATCAAAAGAAACGTTTCGATGTTGAAACGATTTACGGTCAGTTTTCGCATGATTTGACAGAATACTATTTTCTTAAGGATTCCGTGCTGTGCAGCATGAATATTGAAACGGGCAAAGTCTCCCCCGTGGAAGCCGCATTCAATCTGCGGTTCAATTCGCTTGTTGACATACACCCGACCGAGGACAAACTGTTCTTGGATGCTTTTCTCTCCCCGGACACAATGCTTTGCGGAACGGCGCTGCTCGACCTTGGTTCAAATTCATTCTCAATGATTTCCTCCGACTCGTTCATTCCGCATTTCACCGAGGATTCGGATGTTTATTTCTTTAAATACAACACCGATGCCGGCGGATACGATGTTACATATTCCGCCGACGGCAGCTTTGTTTTTGCGGATGCCTCCCTGCTGCCCGGCGGCGAAACCGAGCTTTACCCCGTTCCTTATTCGAACTGCATCGTAACATCCGGAAATTCCCCCGCTTTGTTCAGGCTCGGCAGCGCGCTTGAGTGCTGCGACCTTACCCAATACGGCATCGAGCATGAGCTGCTTGCGCAGTGCTTCATGCCGAACATCGGCGGAATCATAGCGGTGAGTTACGTTGAGTCACAATTTGAATTTAACCTGATTTCTCCGTCCGTGCTTGATTATTCCGTTATCGACGGCACCGAACCGGCTGAATCCATGCTCACCGTCAACGAATACATCGCCGAGGATTATTGGTTCGCCGTGAACGGCAGCAGCCTCCCCGAAAATCTTCAGGGAGTGCGCAGCCGTGCGGATGAAATTTCCGAAAAATACGGAGTGCGCATCCTGCTCTCCTCCCAGTGTCTGCCCGCATGTACTTTTGCCGAGTATCCGACGACCACAACCGATCAAATGGATCTTGCAGACGAAGCCGCATCAATAAACGCGGCACTCGATTCTCTCGAAGAAGCTCTTTTGCTCTATCCGGAGGGCTTTTTCCCGCAGTTCCGTTCGGAATTCGGTGACGGCGGCATACGCATAATGCTTGTCGGCGGGTTTGAAAGCAATTTCAACATGATCGGCTACAGCGTGCAAAACTCTTTGTGGCATAATATTTATGTAGACATTTTCTCCGAAGGGCTTGTCGGCACCTATTGCCACGAGATCTGGCACGCAACGGAGGATCATATCACAAGCATCAACTACGGCGAATTCGATGTTGTCCAATGGGCCGAGCTGAACCCCGACGGCTTCCAATACATCTTTGATCCTGCCGAAAGCATTCTGAACGAGGGTGATTACACTTATTTCGGCTCGACAAAACCCAAGGACTGCTATTTCATCGACGGTTATGCAAAAACCAATGAACGCGAGGATCGCGCCCGAATCATGGAATATGCAATGACGGGTTTCTTCGGCAGTGAGCTTTCGGAATATCCGCACCTTTACGCAAAGCTCCGATACATGAGCGATAAGATTCGCCAATACTTCGACACAACCGGCTGGAGCACTCCCCGTTGGGAGGATGCCCTCGGCGAATAAACCGAAAACTCCGAACGGTTTATGTTTGCACAAGGCGTATGTTTTCTGCAAATATATTCCCACGGCGTTTTCACGGAACACTCGTTCCGCAGGCGTTTCCGCTTTCAACTAAAACGCAACAAATCAACAGCTTCCGCAAATTTTATGCACTTGCGGAGGCTGTTTTTGTTTGTGTTTCGACGTAAAGAATAAATGATTTTTTATCTTGACAACGATAGGTAATACGGTATAATATAGTCATCACATTTGAGGGAGGCGATGCATTCTCCGCCAAGCAGGCTTCCGCAGTCAAACGACAGCGGAAATCATTTCACCGGTTCGGACGTCACGGAACAATGTTCGGCATATTGTCCCCGTGAAACTTCTTCTCCGAGCGCAGCCGTTTGAAATGACACCCCGCCGACGACACACACTATCATTAATGGAGGAATTATGAAAAAACCATTATCGACCCTATTGGCAATTATTATGTTGCTCTCGTCCGTCGTTTTCTCCCCATATGCTCATGCGCAGGTTGCTCATCGTGATTCACAGGCAGAGCGCATATGCGTAATGGATGAGCTTCGAGAACCCAATTCCGACACCTATCTGCTGTCCGATGGCAGTTATGAATGCGTTGTCTATTCCGAAGATAAGTATTACAGAAATACTCGTGGTGAATTTTCGGAGATAGATAACTCCATCATTAAATCAAAGCATTCGGATCATCGAGAGACTTACGCCTATCGGAATGCAGCCGGCAACGCGATTTATGCTTTTTCCGAAGCTGAAGCGTCTGTTTTAATTCGTGCATCATCAAGCAGTCTATCTTTCAGCCTAAAAAACAGCAACGCTTCACAGGCAACAATCGGAGGTATTGAAAAATACAGTCAAATGTTCGACTACCCCCTCAGCGGAAAGAATTGCCTTTCCTATACTGATGTATGTAAATCAACTGATTTGGTGTACACCGTCACAAGTGGAACTCTTAAGGAATTCATTTTCCTTAAGGAGCGCTCCGCCGCATCTACATTTACTTTCGGTTTTCAAGCTGATGGACTTTATGCGAGGAAGACAGAACTCGGAACTGTCGAATTCATCGACAGCAACGATGAAGCCGTATTTGTGCTTGATAAACTGTTCGCTCTTGACGCAGCGGGCGCATATACTGATGAGCTTTCTTATGAGATCGTCTCATCCACTGAAGGTTCAGCGGTAATTTCTTTCGCGATTTCCAATGGATACCTTAATGATCCTTCACGAGTTTTCCCCATACTGATCGACCCCTCCGTGACCATAACCGGTGCGGCGAAAACTTATGACAGCTTTGTATCAAGCAAAAAGCCTACAACAAACTATCAGATGTCAACCGCACTTCGCACCGGTAAAGATGAACCGTACGGTGTGCGTCGAACATATATTAAGTTTGACATACCTTCAAGTGTGTGTGGGAAAATCTCAAATGCGTATATTCGCATCAAAAAGAACAGCGGTGCTTCTCCTTCCGTGCGTGCATACCGCGTTCTTGCAAATTGGTCATCCAACACAGTCGTATGGAACAATAAACCCTCATTTGACAACACAGCGTCCTCTCTCTCAACGCATATTTCAAACGATTGGTATAAAATCGGCGTAACTAATATAGTCAAAACGTGGGTTGACGGTACAAAAACCAACTATGGTTTCATGTTGAAGGATGCGACCGAAACCAACACGTCTCAATGGACGACTTTTTATTCCTCGGAAGCCGCTTCTCCGAACAAGCCTGAACTTCATATAACATACAGCAAAGCATCGCTTACGATGTACAGTTACTTGGATAATGGCTTTATCACCAGATTCCCCGATGGGGTGCAGTATGTAAACTCTTATCACTCAACAGTTAAGGGAATATTGGAATCACTTTTTCCCGTAAATGTTGGGTATTCGGTAAGTCGTTTCACGTCCTACTGCGACATTTGCAAAACGCAAAATAACGGAAGCTGGGACGGTCGTCACTTAACAGGGTACTGTAGCCATGCTGAAAAACATCTCAGCGTAAGACCTGATGAAAACGACACCAGCCAAGGATTTTACTTCCATTTCATCCGAACCAAGGGGGTTGGTACTGAAACGACATCCAAGTATTTCTGGACAGGACATATCCCCAGTCCGAGCGATCAACTCTCGTTCAGTGTTCAGAAGTATAGCAACGGCGTTCTCCATAACATAGTATGTATTATGCCGGGAAGGGTGACTGAAGGACCGCGATTCAGCAACCTGCCGCAGGATACGGTTAACAACAAGTATTCTTATATGCTTCTTCATGAAACCGCTCATCAGCTTGGTGCTCCCGACCATTATTGCTACGGAAAAAATGGTTCTGACGCTTGCTCTAACGCTTACTGCTGGGAGTGCAAGCCAGAATTGTCGAGCACAACCTGCGTGATGTACAAGGAGTATGTTTTGTACATGGTAAACAGAGATTCAATGTTTTGCCCTCAGTGCAAAGCATTGATAAATAAGCACCTGCTTAATCACTACAACTAAATTTTGGAGGAAATGACTATGAAAAAAATATCTCTCGCCCTTCTTGCCCTTTTGCTTGCTTTTGCATTTGCGTGCAGCAAGCCTGCCCAAAACCCGGATGACCCCGAAATGCCGAAAAGCGGTGCGGAAAACACGGCTGCTCCGAATGACTCGGGCGAACCTCCCGCAATGATCAGTTTCCAAAGTCTTCAGGAATACCATGACTTTGGCGCATCCGTTGACCTCCCCGATGATGAATTTTCCGAATTCATGCATTCACATGGTTTTGATATGAGCGGCGTTGACAGCAAGGAAGACGCAGAGCGCATTATCAGCCTGCTCGACAATGTTGCTTTGCCTGACTTCAGCGGATATAAATATTACATGTCAAGCCTGCGTTTCGACAACAACGCGTTCACCATATGGTACAGCAGAGCCGATGAAGACATCTGCTGCATGTCTGTAACCATTATTGTTACCGAAAGCCTGCCCGCAGAAGAACTCAAAAAATATAAGAACAGCAGCGTTTATTCGTTGATTTCCTGCGACGCGGATTCAACGCTTCCTTTCCTTGCTTATTCGACGAAAAAGGATGAACACGACACTCGCTACAACACTTCCCGTTATGTTACAAACATCGATTCCCATGCGGTGTTTATCAATATAAATCAGCCTGAAAACGATTTTCTGAACCGACTTCAGCATTGCAGGCTCATAACCTTTGCACAATATGCCGGCAGGTAAGCTTCGGTTCGTGTGATTTTCGGAACAAAACCCAAAGCTGCACCAAAAAAGCAGCAATAATCTCAGAACGGGGGAGCACGCTGCTCCCCCGCCGAAGCAAGTTCTTCCTGCAATCATTGCGGACGGCAGTTATAAACACGGAAAGGAATATAACTATGAAAAAACATTATCTTTTCATCGCAGCAATACTTGCTGTATGCCTCTGTTCGGCGCTTGCATGTTCTTCCGTTCACAAAACGGAAACGACACCGACCGCGCAGCCGACCGAACAACCGACCGAACGGCAAGCCGGTCATCAAGTTCCCCCCGACAGCATTGAGTTCCGCAGTGTTGAAGAAATGCAGGCATTTTTTGCATCCGTGAAGCTGGATGAGAGCAAGGTTGAAAGCTACATTGAAGAGCGTGGAATCCGCCGCTGCTGCGGCGTCCGCAACAAGGCGGAGCTGTCCGATCTGTTGGAACGCTTTGACAGGATTCCCTTCCCGACCCACCCGAAGTATAAACCGCATTACATGGATTATTACCCCACATTCGGGCGTTTTACCCTTGTGTACCTCTTTGATAAAGGGCACGGTTACTTCACGATTTTTGAGGGGCTTTCCGCCGATTCGGAAACACTGCTCAACGGCAAAATCAAGTCAAAGGACGTTACGCAAATAATTCCGACCGGTTCGGACAAAATACGCAGACTCTATATTGTTAACGATACGGATGTTTCCGATGATGCCGTTACGTTCTGGGCGGATATTGACGGTTTCCTTGTTGAAATTTTGACCGTTTACAATTCACGCAGTGAAGCTGTGGAGATCGTTCAATCTTTCGATTTCGGAAAGATGTCCGAGGTTGTGAACTCAATCACAAGTGAATAAAGCGCTCTGATAAACAACCTTTAACCGAAGCTTCCCCGATAGATTGTGCGAAAAAAGGCTCAAACCTGCGGCCTTTTTTCGCACGATCCGTTTAAAACCGATTCCCGGAGTCCTGCCGATGCATTTACCTGATTGCGTTTATTGTATATATATTGTTTGGTTTCAGACTTGACGTCCAAAAAATAATCTGTTATTATTTAAAAGCAGTTGGCAGACGCGATATTGTCGGCACGGAAAGGATTTATTCAAATGAAAAAGAGAAGAGCGATCATTGTATGCATATGCATACTGGCAGCAGCAGCATTCACTCTTGCCTTGGCACTGCCAAAAAAGAGTTATGAAGCAATCGGGCGCAATGCGCGGAAGCATTATGCCGAATACGAAACTCGGAATTCCGACCCGCAGGATGAACCTGCCAAGGATGAGGACAACGATTCCTCCGAATTTTGGTTTCCCGTTCCCGAAGGATACCTTAACAAAAAAACCGATGAAAAAAAATACGTTTCGAGCATAAATCCGGACGATACTCCGGAGCAGTGGGACGCACTTGAGGACGCCGTGCAGATGCGCGAAGTTTCCCAGATTCCGGCGGACATTCTCGAAACCGTTTCAACCGACGAGCTTGTGCTTTATTGCATGAACTATAACCTGTTTATTGATTTTATGCTTTTTGACACAATGCAGGACGGTATGGAGAACGTACGCAGCGACTATAACGGCATACGCGAGCTGATGACCCGGCCGGACGCTGCCGAAAGCCTTATAAGGCTATATAAACTTTATGACCTTGACGAGCAGAAAGCACGCGACAGCGTCGGCTGCATCAGGCTCTGCTATCTTGAAGCCATGCTTTGTATGCCGGAGATTCTAAACAGCCTGACGGCAAAACAGGCCAAGGAGCTTGCGGCCGCCTGTGCGCAAAAAATCAGCAAAATTGTAAACGATGAAAACAGCCCTTACAGCGTTTCAACAACAATGTATCTTGCGGCAGTCAGCCAATATGCGGCAAGCGAGGAATTCGCCGAAATCGTCAATGCCTCTTCCGGTGCGAAGCGTTATATCGAGGAGGGGATTCTGGTTTCCGATGAAATCAGCGATGATACTTTGGGACGGATCGTGTCGTATTTTCAGGAACTGTAATTTTTTGATATAAATCTTTTTTCCACATTTATATATCGAATCAAAAAGGGATCGCCGCACAAACTCTGCGGCAATCTCTTTTCATTTCAATTTCGGTTAAAAAGAATATCTCGGCACTGAACCGTCGCAATACTCAGCGTTCATTTCTCTGCAAAACTCGCTGCATAACCGGCAGCAATTGCTTTTGCGAACTCATTTCACAAACTGCAAATCAACCTTTTCCCACGGGAAATCGGCGTCATCCCTTCCGAAATGGCCGTATGCCGCTGTCTTTTTGTAAATCGGGCGGCGAAGGTCAAGCTTTTCAATGATTGCGGCGGGACGGAAATCGAAACTTGCAAGCAGCATCTTTTCAAGCTCTGCATCGGGCATTGTTCCCGTTCCGAAAGTGTCAACACGGACGGAGACGGGTTTTGCAACGCCGATAGCATAGGCAAGCTGAATTTCGCAGCGTTTTGCATAGCCCTGTGCAACGATATTCTTTGCCGCATAACGTGCCGCATAGGCAGCGGACCTGTCAACCTTTGTGGGATCCTTTCCGGAGAAGCTGCCGCCGCCGTGTCTTCCGACGCCGCCGTAGGTATCAACGATTATCTTTCTGCCGGTCAGGCCGGAATCGCCCTGCGGTCCGCCGATAACGAACCTTCCCGTCGGGTTTACAAAAATTCTTGTCTCCGCATCAACAAGCTCTGCGGGAATAACGGGACGAATGACGTTTTCGATAACGTCACGGCGCAGATGCTCCATGTCGATATCCGGATCGTGCTGTGTGGAAATGACTATTGTGTCAATGCGGACAGGCTTGCCGTTTTCGTCGTATTCAACGGTGACTTGGCTCTTGCCGTCCGGACGGAGATAGCCGAGATGACGGCTCTTGCGAACTTCCGTCAGGCGGCGGGTCAGCTTGTGCGCAAGGCTGATGGACAGCGGCATACATTCGGGAGTTTCATCGCAGGCATATCCGAACATCATTCCCTGATCGCCCGCACCGATGTCATAGGAGTCGGTGTCGCCGTGTTTTGCTTCAAAGCTCTTGTCAACACCCATTGCAATATCGGGGGATTGTCCGTTTATTGCGCTGATAACCGCAAGGGTATGGCCGTCAAAGCCGTATTCGGGCTTGTCATAGCCGATTTCAAGCACAACATCGCGAACGAGCTTCGGAATGTCTATATAGCAATTTGTGGTAACTTCGCCCATTACCATTACCATGCCCGTTGTTGCGCAGCATTCGCAGGCAACGCGCGAATTCGGGTCATTGCGCAGCATTGCATCAAGCACGGCGTCCGCAATATTGTCGCAGACCTTGTCCGGATGCCCCTCTGTTACGGATTCGGAGGTAAACAGCCGCTTTTGTACTTCGTTATTGTTCATATTTTATCCTTTCCATGCCTTTGCAAAAGAAAAACAAAATGCGATGAACCCTGTCGGAACATCGCACGGAAACCCTTTTTAACTTTGCGCTCTCATCTCCCGGCAGCCGCAGCTCAACAAAAAAAGTTTGCGCCGGGCAATGCCGTCGGATTTGGCACCTTGTGAAAAGCTTTCGCATTAAACAGGTTGCCGTGGCTTCACCGGGCCGTTCCCTCTGCCACTCTTGATAAGGCATATTCAATTTTCGCTCCGAATTATAGCATATTCAAAACTTTTCCGCAACATATTTACCGCATGAGCCGCAAGGACGGATGCAATATATTTTTATCATCCTCGCTTTTGCCGGAAAACGCCGTATTCACGGGCTTTCGCCCGCTGTACGGCGTTTGCAAGGGGTTGACATCCGATTATTGCTCAGTATTCAGTAACTGTTCCGTGCAAGCAGAGCCGGTTCTTTCGGAAGGTTCTGCCGAACTGCACAGGGTTCGCCGCCGTAAAGCTGCTCCGCCCCGCCGTCACTGTTAATATTCCCGATGAGCACGGGAATATCCGTCCTTTCTTCTTCGTTTGTGCCGCGTTTGAGCTGCGATGCCGTCCTTATGAAAAGAACGAGTGACACAATTGCAACAGCCGCCGTAAGCGCAACAGCCGCAAGAATCAAATTGCGGTGCCTGCGTTCGGCATTTTCAGCCTTAACGGCTCTTTTTTCGTTCGATTTCATCACTTTTTTCACCATGCTTCCCTCCGCCGTTTCCAAGGGTTCATTCCCTTCACTGCTAATGATAGCACATTTTCATCGGGAATTTGTTACGAAACTGTAAACATTTTGCTCTCGGCCGAAATTTTTTTGAACAACGCCCTTCATCTGCCGTATGCGCACAAAAAAGCACCCCGAACCCCGGCGGAATCCCTCCGCCCGGGCGGGGTGCATGTGCTTTCGGATTTAATCAGACAAAAGCGACAGCTTATTTCTGAAGGTTGTCAAGACCCGCTTTAAGATCCGCAATAATATCCTCCGCATCCTCAAGGCCGACGCTGAGACGCAGCATGCTTTCGCCGATGCCTGCCTGCTCAAGAGCCTCGGGAGTGTAGGTGCTGTGGGTCATGGTTGCGGGGTGCTCAATGAGGGTTTCGGCATCGCCGAGGCTGACTGCAATGGTGCAGAGCTTGAGGGAATTTACAAATTCCGCACTCTGCTCACGGGTTGCGTTCAGTTCAAAGGTGATAATGCCGCCGAAGCCGCCGTGCATCTGCTTCTTTGCAAGCTCGTGACGGGGATGACTCTCAAGGCCGGGGTAGATAACGCGCTTTACCATGGGATGGCCTTCAAGGAAGGTCGCAACCCGCATCGCGTTCTCGCAATGCTTTTTAACGCGGATATCAAGAGTTTTGAGACCGCGGTCGATAAGGAAAGCTTCAAACGGCCCGAGAACCGCACCGGTCATATCCTTAAGGCCGAACAGGTTGCACTCATCGATGAATTCCTTTGTGCCTGCCGCCATGCCCGCAATAACATCGCCGTGACCGTTAAGATACTTGGTTGCGCTGTGGATAACAACATCCGCACCGAGATCGAGGGGACGCTGGAGGTAAGGTGTTGCAAACGTGTTGTCAACAATAACCTTTGCGTCGGGGCAATTCTCATGCGCGATCTTGGAGATTGCGGCAATGTCAATGAGCTTGAGGTTCGGGTTCGTGGGCGTTTCAAAATAGAAAGCCTTTGTGTTGGGACGAATCGCAGCGCGAACGGCATCGAGATCCTCGAAATCAACAAGGGTGACTTCAACGCCGTAGCGGGTCAGCCCATGGGTAAAGAAGGAGAAAGTGCAGCCGTAAAGCGCGTCATCCGCAAGCAGATGGTCTCCCGCATGGAGCACGGTCCACATAACGGTTGTTACCGCACCCATGCCGCTTGCCATTGCCATGCCCGCTTCGGCATGTTCAAGAGCAGCAAGCTTTTCGCCGATTTTTGTCGTGTTGGGATTGCCGAGACGGGTGTAGATATAGCCCGCTTCCTCACCCGCAAAGCGGTGTGCGCCCTGAGCCGTGGTTTCAAATTCAAAAGTCGAGGTTTGGAAAATAGGCGTTGCAAGCGGCGCAATGCCGGGAATTTCGATTTTGCCTGTATGTATCTGCTTCGTTGCGAAGCCGCTGTTCTTCTCCATTGGAGTCCTCCTGATGTATAAGTCGTTATCAGTTTTTTGCCCGACTGTACCCCTGTCCGAATGCGTTCGGGCAATTACATTCTTAATTATACAGTATTTTTCAGTAAGCGGATTGATTTTTCATAAATATATTTGAATTGTGAGTTGTTTCGCGGTCAAAATCCGTCCGCCGCCGTGTTTTGCAGGTCAAATGTATACTTTTTTTGTACATTTTTGCAACAAAGCCGTGAATACGGCGATTTTGCCGCTTTTTTCCGCACGGGATGACTGGATATTGCGGGCATATTATGTTATAGTATTATCGGAATGCAATACGGATGCGTCGGAACCGTGCTCATTTCGGGCGGCCGGCGATCCGAAATCGTTTGATGCATTCACGAAAGGCTTTATTTTTGAAAGGAGAAAAAATATGAAAAAACGCATTTTGAGCCTTGTACTTGCTCTGCTGTTCACTTTCGGCATTTTCGGCGCTGCAAATTCCGCTTTCGCAATGGAGGACGGCGACTACCGCATTGTTTTCGGTGCGGATCTGACCGATGAACAACGCAGCCAGGTTATCGGCATGTTCGGCATTCAGGGTGAAGTTGACGAAAACCGCATCCTGACCGTTACCAACGCTGAAGAACGCCTCTATTTTGAAGGTAAGATTCCCTCCGGACAAATCGGGCAGCGTTCCATCTCCAGCATCTACATCTGCGCAATGCCCGCAGGCAGCGGTCTTGACATCAAGACTTACAATATTGACTACTGCACCGAGGAAATGTACCGCAACGTCCTTACCACCGTCGGCATCACGGACGCAAAAATTATTGTTGCTTCCCCCCGCGTTGTCAGCGGCACGGCAGCATTGACAGGCGTCTACAAAGCATATGAAAGCCTCACCGGCAACATCCTCAGCGAATACGCAAAAATGGCGGGCGTTGATGAGCTTATTGCAACCGGTCAGCTTGCCGAAATGATCGGCTCCGATGAAGCGACCGAAGTGATTAACGAGCTGAAAAAGATTCTTGACGAAACTCAGAAGATGACCGATGATGAAGTCAAGCAGAAAATTCGTGAAATTGCCGACGACAACGATGTTTCGCTTACCGAAACCGAAATCAGCCAGATTCTGACCCTTGCAAGAACGCTTGAGGGTCTCGACGTTGAACAGCTGCGCGCACGCGCCTACGGCCTTGCCGATGCAACGCGCAAAGCAACCGGTTGGAAGAAATTCACCGAGGGCGCAAAGCAAACCCTTGAAGACATCGGCAATTTCTTCAAAGATGTTGCGCAGTTCCTCCGTGACCTGTTTTCAAAGTGGTTCGGCGGCAATAACGCTGATACCGAACCTGCAAAATAATCCGTTCGCGTTCGGCGAATATCGAACTTAGATCCATCATGCCCGCCGCAGTTTCACACCGCGGCGGGTTTTTGACACAAAAATTACAGTGCCTGCCTTGATAACCAAATGTTTTTGCTATATGCTTTGCTGTACGGCGCAGCTTTGCAGTTTTTTGCATACATCCTGCGCAAACAGCAAAAGGAGACAGCAGAATGGATTCGCAGCATCAACCATACCAGACAGATTCCGTTCAGCAACCCGTGCCGAAAATTCTGCCCGCCGCCGAGTTTTTTTCAATTGTGCGAAAAAAACTTCTTGCAGGGCGAACTGTGTGTTTTCGTGTGACGGGGAACAGCATGTTCCCGCTTTTCCGCGCGGGAAGGGATTCCGTTTGCATACGCCCCTGCTCCTCCGTGACGATTGAAAAACCGAAACGCGGGGACATCATCCTTTTCTGCATTTCCGGCAAATACATTTTGCACCGTGTAATGCGCATTGAGGGAAATCGTGTTGTGACCGCCGGCGACGGCAACCGCGGGTTTGATGCTTTTGCCTCTCCGCAGAACCCTTTGCGGCTTATTCCGCTTTCAAAGCAGTCGGAACAGCCGAATGATTCAAGCAGTCTTAACGATTCCGATGAATCCGAACGAACGGGCGAACTCCTCGGCATTGCCGAAGCACGCATACGCGGCGGACACAAGCTTGATTTTAATTCCCCCGCATACAGAATCCCCGCCGCGCTGTGGCGGCTTCTGTTCCCGCTGCGTCCCGCTCTTCTGCGCCTTTTCGGTTCGGCTGCACGATTGCGGCATCGTTTTTTTAAGAAACAGAACCGAAAATAAATATATTTTTATTAACAGTATTTTTATATATTACCAACTTAAAGGAAGTGACTCAAAATGACTGAACTGCTTTATTACTCGATTCCCATTATCACCGAATGCGGTGCGGCGGTGCTCTCCTGTGAAAAAGATGAGCGCAGCGGCGCGTACAAAATCATACTTGACAGAACAATGATTTATCCCGAAGGCGGCGGGCAGCCTGCCGACAGGGGTTCGATTGTTTTCAGGCCCGACAACTCCGCAGCGGAGCAGACCGTTCGCATTTCCGATGCCCGCACCGAAAACGGCAGCGTTGTTCATTTTTGTGATGCTGAAATTCCTGCGGGAACAATCGTTCGTGTAGTACTTGACGTTGACACCCGCCTTGACCATGCTCAGCAGCACACCGGAGAACATATTGTTTCCGGGCTTGCGAACAAGCTGTTCGGTGCGGTGAACGTTGGTTTTCACATGGCAGCGGATTACTGCACGATAGATTTCGATATTCCTCTTGAGCAGGCTCAGCTTGAGGAGCTTGAGCGTGCTGCAAATGCTGCCGTGCGTGCAAATCTGTCGGTGCATACGGAAGTTACGACTCCGGAGGATGCGTCAACACGCACTCTGCGGAAAAAATCCGATAAAGCTGTCGGAAACGATAAGAATAAAAAATCCGACAAACTCCAAAATAACATTTGCGAACCCGTGCCGCCCGCAAAAGCTGTACGAATTGTTTATATCGACAACGGAAAAATCGATTCCTGTACCTGCTGCGGCACGCATCTTGCGGCAACGGGCGGTGTCGGAACGATCCTGTTCACCGATGCTCAGCATTACAAGGGAGGAACGCGGCTTTGGTTCGTTTGCGGAGGCCGAGCTACCGCAGCAGTGCGCACGGTTCAAAACATTGTTTCCGCGCTTGCAAAGCAGTATTCAACCTCCCGCGAGGAATTGCCCGCCGCAATTCGCAAACAGGCAGACGAGCTTGCATCTTCAAAAAGCGAGCTGCGCGAAAAAAGCCGCCGTCTTGCCTCTGCCGAGAGCGTCAGTCTGCTTTCAACGGCGGAACGCATAAAAGGCATCGCCGTGGTATGCTCCGTTATGGACGGCTCAACCGCCAACGATTTAAAGCTCACGGCGGACGAGCTTTGTAAAAAAGACAGCACCGTGCCCTGCGTTTCACTTTTGTTTGCGCCGAATGCCGGCGGAACCGATTACTGCATGGCATGCACGGAAGATGCGGCGATAAAGCTCAGCATGCGCGAACTTTGCACCGCCGTAAATTGCATCATGAACGGGAAAGGCGGCGGCAATCAGCTTCTCGCACGCGGCAAAACGACCCGAACCGTGCAGAAGAGCGACTGCGATATGCTCCGCTCCTATATCGAAAAGGTGCTGAGAAGCTGAGCTTTTTCAAATCAATGCCTGCATAACAGAAATTTAATGCCGAAAACAGAAACCCGAACTTAACACTTTCGGGTTTCTGTTTGTTATTGCTCAATTTTGTTCCGATTCCGTTTTATCAATGCATTTTGTTCTCGTGATACTCCGGCACAATTGACTTCACAATGACGCGGATGTCCGCCGCATTCCCCGTGTTTTCCGCATTGCAGGCTTCACGCAGGCGTTTCATGCCCTCGGCAAAAGCCTCCTCGTCAAACACTATCGGTTTTGCGATATATATAAGTGCATTGTCAGTCTTTTTGATGCCCTCTTCATCCAAAAGCAGTTCCTCGTAAAGCTTTTCACCCGGGCGCAGGCCGGTGTAGACAATTTGAATATCGCGCTCCGGCTCAAAGCCGGAAAGGCGTATCATGTTCCGTGCAAGATCGTCAATGCGCACGGGTTTTCCCATGTCAAGAACAAAAATCTCTCCGCCCTTTGCGTATGCGCCCGCCTGAAGAACAAGCGCGACCGCTTCAGGAATCGTCATAAAATAGCGAATTATGTCGCGGTGCGTGACCGTGACGGGTCCGCCTTTTTCGATCTGCTTTTTGAAGAGCGGAATCACCGAACCGTTCGAGCCGAGAACATTGCCGAAGCGAACGGCAACATACTCCGTTTTTGAATGGTTATTGATATTCTGAACTATCATTTCACATATGCGTTTGCTTGCGCCCATCACATTCGTCGGACGAACGGCCTTGTCGGTGCTGATAAGCAGCATTCGGCGCGCTCCGAATTCATCCGCCGCAAGCGCAACATTCAGCGTGCCGAAAACATTGTTTTTAACAGCTTCATTCGGACTTGTTTCCATCAAAGGAACGTGTTTATGCGCTGCCGCATGAAAAACAAGCTCCGGACGATATTTTGAAAAAATATCTCGGACACGCTGTTTATCGCGAACCGAACCTATAAGAACAATCAGCTCAAGCTCCGGATGCGCCGCACGCAGCTCCTGTTGAATATCGTACGCATTGTTCTCGTAAATATCAAAAATAATCAGCATTTTGGGATTATGCGCGGCAAGCTGCCTGCACAATTCGCTTCCGATTGAGCCGCCTCCGCCCGTAACAAGGACCACTCTGCCTCCGACATAGCCGCAAATATCGGTAAGGTCAACGCGAACCTGCTCGCGCCCGAGAAGATCCTCAATTTCAACATTGCGGATTTTATTGATGCTGACCTCGCCGTTTGCAAGCTGAAAAATACCCGGAAGCGTTTTAAGCCTGCACGGGGTGTCCTTGCAGATATCCAGAATTTCGCTGCGCATACGGATGCTTGCCGACGGCATTGCCATAATAATCTCGTCAATATCGTATTTTTTGACAGCGCCGAGAATGTCGCCGCGTCCGCCGACAACCTTAACGCCGAGAAGATATTGTCCCCATTTTGACTTGTCATCATCGATAAGGCAAACGACTTTGTTTTCGGAATGTGCGCTTGCGCGGAACTCCCGCAGGGCAACCGTCGCTGCCTGCCCCGCGCCGATTATCATCGTCCGCCTGCAGCTGTTGTTTGCCCGCCTGTATTGGCGCATAAATCTGTATGAAAAACGCACACCGGTTATCATTATTACAAGGAATATTCCGTTCAGCACGGGATGACTGCGCGGAATGCCGAGATGCATCAAATGCATTCCCGCATAGCCCCCGGCATCAACAATAAAACACGCAAGGATTATTTTTAAAAATTCGTCTATTGAAGCAAACTGCCAAAGGCTTGTGTAAAGCTTGAACAATGCAAAAACAATGAGTCCGAACGCCGTGTAATACGGTGCGAAACGGAGGATATTGTTTAAATATTCCGTCTCACGGACAAGCTGTTCGAAATGGAATTCAAACCTGACCCAAAGTGCCAAAAAAGAAGCAATATTAAGTATCAGCGCATCGCTTATCACAAGCAGCGCAATTCGAACAGCCTTAGTCGGAGTCATTCTCTGTACGGAGTATTTCAATGTGCTTTTAACGCGAAATTTCATTAAATTAACAGACCTTTGTTTTCTTTTTCGGCAAGACCCATACTAATCTTATTATAACTGCACAAGACATCAAAGTCAACACAGGACGGACGTAAATAATTTATTTAATTTGATATATTATGTTCGGTTTGCCTGCTTCCGTGACCGGTCCTTATCCGCAGGTTTCATATACAGCACTCGCATTGTGCCGCAGCAGCGTATATGGGCAATTTCAAAAAAATGTCCGTATTAAGATTTTTGCAGTCCGGCAGGCGTTTTTTTTCCCATTTTTGCGGCTTTGCGGAGAATGAGCCGAATAATTCACATTTTTTTGCCAAAAGATACAAAAAAAGTACTGTACAAATTCGCATTCTTCCTGTATAATATATCTGCACCTAAGGAAATGCCGAGTAAGGGTTGCTTTTCAGGAGAAGGTCAACGAGGGAAACGGCACGAACAAACCCGAACCCGAATTCTTTTCCCGAAAATCAACTCGTTCGACGCATTCCCAAGAAAAGAGTGTGCAGCCGCAGAAACATTGCAGCATTTTGCAGCGTATGCGGCAGCATCCGTTGAAAGGAAGGTACATTACCATGAAGGTCACGATTACAGGCAAAAACATTGAGGTTTCCGAATATCTGCGTGATTTGGCTCTTAAAAAAATCGCAAAGCTCGAACGTTATTTTCCCGAGGATACCGAGGTTCTTATCACCATGGCCGTCGAAAAAAACCGTCACATTGTTGAGGTTACCATTCCCTATCAGGGCGGCATCATTCGCGGCGAAGAATCCACCGGCGATATGTATGCATCTATCGACAACGTTATTGCAAAGCTTGAAAAGCAGATTCACCGCCACAAAACGCGGCTTGAGAAATCTCTCCGCTATGACGACGCTTCCCCCGAATACGATGATTACGACGATGAGGACGAGGGTCCGCATATTGTCCGCGTGAAAAGGTTCAGCATGAAACCCATGAGTGTTGAAGAAGCCATGCTTCAGCTTGAACTTCTCGGACACAGCTTCTTCGTTTTCACCAACGCCGAAACCGATCGCATCAACGTCATTTATGCAAGAAAAGACGGCAACTTCGGCCTTATTGAACCCGACAGATAAGCTTTACGCCGGCTGAACACCTGCCGCGCAGCGAGGGTTCGGTTTCTGACTTGACAAAATTGAATACTGTCCGGCGGCGGAACGTTCTCTTTAATACAGCGTTCCGCCGCCTTTGTTTATTTTCAAGTGATTGTGCCCCGCATTTGACCGCATATAATCATTCGGAGCATTTGCAGCAAAAAACGGAACGGCATCGGCCGCTTCGGCAGCCTTTGCCGTTCCATACTGACGCATCCTTATTGTTTTGTTGCTTCGGCTCGGGTCATTCTTCCCGCTCCGTTAATCCGAAAACCTGCCGCATCAGTCCCTTTCAACGTCATAGTCAAGAATTTCACCGGTCAGCGCATCGATTTCAACTTCGTACTCATAACCGCCGGCCTTGAACTCAACGGTATAAACCATCCTGCCGTCCTCTCGCTCAAGCTCAACTTCAAGCTCTTCGGCTTGGCTTGCGGAAATGCCTGCACGGTTGAAAGCGATCTTCTTTGCACGCTCCGCGCCGATATAATCGCCTGCGGGTGCGGAAGTGGGCTTGGGTTCATCGTCATCGTCATCAATCGCATCCTTGTCAAAGTCAACAACATTGCCGTTCACTGCGTCAACATCAACATCGTATTCATAGCCGTTCGCATCGAACTCAATTTCGTAAATCACCCTGCCGTCGTCCGTATCGAGCTCAACCTTGAGGTTCTTTACCTGGCTTGCGGAAACGCCTGCACGGTTGAAAGCGATCTGCTTTGCGCGCTCCGTGCCGATATAATCGCCTGCGGGTGCGGAAGTGGGCTTGGGTTCATCGTCATCGTCATCAATCGCATCCTTGTCAAAGTCAACAACATTGCCGTTCACTGCGTCAACATCAACATCGTATTCATAGCCGTTCGCATCGAACTCAATTTCGTAAATCACCCTGCCGTCGTCCGTATCGAGCTCAACCTTGAGGTTCTTTACCTGGCTTGCGGAAACGCCTGCACGGTTGAAAGCGATCTGCTTTGCACGCTCCGTGCCGATATAGCTTTCGGAGGGAGCCTGAGTGGGTGCTGCCGTGGGGTTTTCGTGATGACCGCCGTGGTTGTGGTCATCGTGATGACCGCCGTGGTTGTGGTCATCGTCATAATCCCTGTCAAACTTCAGTATGCTGCCGTCAGCTGCATTAACTTCGATTTCGTATTCGTAGCCGTTTGCATCGAATTCAACTTCGTACAACGCAATGCCGTGTTCGGTTTCAAATTCAGCTTTCAGGTTCGTTACCTGATTGCGTGCAAGACCTGCGCGTTCAAGAGCGAATGCGATCGCCTCTTCGCTTGTGATGTATTCGCTGCCGGGCGCGGGGGTTGCATGATGGTCATCATCGTGTTCAAAGTCATACTTCAGAATCTCACCGTTTTCGGCATCGATATGGTAGTCATATTCGATATAACCGCCGTTCGTGCTGTCGCTGCCGCTGAACTCAATATCGTAAACCATTCTGCCGTGCTCATAGTCCATTTCGCACTCATACCCTGTGATTTCGCTTTCGGCAACGCCCGCATGTTCGAATGCAATGCGCTTTGCCGCTTCTTCGCCGATATATGCGCCGCTTGCGGGAGTACCGCTGCGGTCAATTCCGCCAAGGTTAAGTTTGCCGGAGTTCATGAGCAGGTTCAGGTCGTTGATGGAAAGGGAAACAAGGGATTCAAAGGTATACAGCGGGCTTGCGCTCGTGATCTGCTGAATCAGTTTCGCTTTGCCGAGGGTGATTCCGTATTCCGCCGCAAGCTTCTCAAGCTCTGCATCGTGGCTCACGGTCTGGCTCAGAACCGAACCGCCGCCGTTCTGATTCAAAATCGCCTCGATTTCAGCCGCAATTCGCTTTTGAAGGGCTTCGCCCTGTGCCGCATCGCTGCTGTCAACGCTGACAAGGATGGAGTTTGTGATTTCGCTCAGATAGCCGCAGCGCAGCATCGAGCCGATAAGCGCGTTCACGGCAACATCCAGATCGCTGCCTTTAAAGTTCATGTCGCCGATAACTTTTTTTGCGTCATCGTTCATCGCTTTAACGTCAAGCACCTTTTCTTTTGCATTGACTGTGATTTCAATGCCGGGGTTCACGTCCAGTGCAACGGTTGAAACGACTTTGTTTGCCTTTTGATATGTGCCGAAGCCGATAACGCCTGCAAGCACGAACACTACCGCGGCCGCCGCCGCAATGATGCTTTTGAGATAGTTTTTCTTTTTCATGGGTGTGACTCTTCCTTTCAGTTTTTTGCAGTCGGAGAGTACGGACTCAAGCACATCGGGGGTTGCCGCCGAATATGCCTTTTTGACCATCGCCTTGATTTCCTGTTCATTGTGTTTCATGGTTGTTTCTCTCCTTTGTTATTGAAGGTTTTCGCGGAGCTTCGCGATTGCCCTGCGATATTTTGAAAGAACGGTTGCAAGCGGCATTCCCGTAACGGAAGCAATCTCCCTGTGCTTGAACCCTGCCACGGCGTGAAGAACAACGATCCTGTTCTCCTCTTCGGAAAGCCTGCCGAGGCATTCCCGCAAAACGAGCCTGTCCTCATTTGAAAGCCCGGCATTGTCCGCCAGCATCTCGCTCCAGTCCTCATCGGGAAGCTGTTCCTGTCGATTGTGCTGCCGCAGCCTTGCAAAGCAGAGGTTCTTAGCAATGGTGATTATCCATGCCATGGGTTTGCCGTGCGGCCTGTAACCTGCCGCAGCGGTGAAGATGTTCACAAAGCAGTCATGCAGAACATCCTCCGCATCCTGAACGTTCCTCAAAACGGAAAGAGAATAGCTGTATACCGCCGCTTTAGCCGTGTTATAGAGTCGTTCCAACGCTTCCGTGCTGCCTGCTGCAACAGCGGCAAGGTCAAGTTCCATAAGCTCCGCTTCATCGTCGGAAAGTGCCTGTTCCGGATTAATTGCACTTAATATCAGCATTTTGTTTCTCCTTTCCTTCCTTTCGCCATGTTAATGCACGGCGACCGCAAAATATTGCACCCAAATTCAATATATTTTAAAAAACTGTTTCTGATTACGTAAATAAATTTCAAAAGCAGAATCTTTTGCTTTAAAAACCCCCTTTGCACGACACTGCCGCCATGCAAAAGGGATTGCAGATTCTCTGTATGAAACTTTACAGGCTGTTCCGATCCCTTTTGCGGATTTTATTCAAAAACCGCTGCCGAGCCGTCAGGAAGCCTTGCCGCCGATTGCCGCCTGCTCAACGCAGAGGGTGAAATTCTCGCCGTCTTCGGACATATAGACGTCATAAAGCCCGTCCTTGCTGCCGGCTTTTTTGTAATAAGCGGCAACATCGCCGTAAACTTCAAAATAATAAACGTTTTCGTCAAGAATCTTGCTCTCGGTGCCCTTAATGCTGCAAAGAGTGCCGCCGTCGTCATAAAGCCCGATGCAAAGCAGAGTGCCGTTGTTCATCATTGCGGAATGAGAAATGTTCATCAGAATGATGTCCGAAAGCTTCGACGCGCCGTCCTTTTTGAGGCGAACATTGCCGTAAATATCGGTCAGATAAACGTTTTTGAAACCTTCATCCGCACCGAAAGCATAAACATTGCTTTCAACAAGCTCCGGTTTTTTGGGGTTGAACGCGGAAACGGTGTAAAGACTGCTGTCAACAACGCAGTAAACGCTTGTTCCGTCCGGCTGAACGGTGAATTGGGTTGCCCCGCCGACAAGCTTCACAGCCTTTTTGGAGGAATTTACAAAATACAAATCGTATTCAACGAATTGGTTGCCGTCCGAATCCTTGGCATTGTATTCGGTGTAGAACATGCTGTTGAACAGGCTGCCGGCATTTTTGAGCAGAACGGTGCATTCGCTGCCGCCCATCGTTGAATACTGCGCACCCGCAAGCGAAAGCGCGGAAGCATCAACAAGCTGCTTTGCCTCGCTGCCCTTTGCGCTGTAATGCGTTTTGGATTTAACGTCAAAAGTTATTTCGGTTGCATCCCGATTTACTTCAAAATAATGCGACGCATTGGTGCTGATAACGGAATCCTTGCCGTTCTGAACAAAATGCAGTCTCCCTGTCAGCTCGCCGTCAACATATTCAAGGCAATACATGCGCTCCGCTCCGTTTGAAATCGCAACCGCATATGTATCCTCGCTGTTCTTTTCGGCCTTTCCTTCGGAACAGATATAGGTCGCCGTCCTTCCGCCCTTTTGACCGACGGTCACGGCGGCTGTTTTTGCATCCTCGGAAAGCGCAAGGCTCAGCACGGTTTCAGCTTCAATGCCTTCGAACTCGGTCGTTTCGCCCGTGTCGCTGCTGTACAAAAATGCCTTCGTTGCCGTTGCGAAAAGGATGCTTTTCCCGTCCATGGAAAGCACCGCACGCGTTACGGCGGCAGGGTAAACGAGAATAATTCCGTTTGCATCAACGCGATACAGAGCCGTTGCAGCGATCACGGCTGCGGACGTGCCGTCAACCGAAAGGAAGGTGCTGATGCCGCTTCCGATGCGATCTTCAAGTTTTTTGCCGTCGACAAAGAAGTATGAAGTGCTGTCTTTCTCGCTGTAATAATGCAGGATTTTGTGCTGCAAAGCAGGGGAATCATTTTTTCCCGAACGAGTGCAGCCCGAAAGCATAGCGACCATGCTCAGCAGCATCGCCGCACAAAGCAGCATTGAAAGCAGCGCATTGAACCTTTTTTGTGTCATCATTTTGTTCCTTTCCATCCCCGCGCCGACGGACGAACGTTCATTCCCCCTGTTCCGCTGCGCGAGGCACATGAATTCACGTTATTATACCGCAAAATATCGCATCTGTCAAAGACAACGCGGGCAATGCCGGTTCATTTGCCGTTAACAGTTTTGCCTTAATAAAATATAGTTTGTTATTTCGGTTCTAAAGGTGCAAAAACCGTTTTTTTTTTTTTGATTTGATGTATAATTCACTTGGCTCGAGAGTTCGAACCGAATATTTCTCCATTGACCGAAATTCAGAAAGGACGAACAACTATGACGCAACACAACCACTCAACCGTTCGCCGCTCGGCGAAAGTGCTTGCAGCAATTGCTGCATTTTCAATTGCAATCGTGACCGTTTTTTCCTTTGCAGCGTGCCAAAAGCAGCCCGCATCGGCTGACGGAACACCCGCACCGCAGTCCCCCGCCGCAGAAGCTTCCCCCGCCGCCGTCCCGACAGCTCCGCCCGCAACGGCAGTTCCCGTTTTCAGCGGGTACACAAATGCCTGTCAGCCTGTGAAAGTCACTTTCCCCTCCGCAGGCTCCGCCTCCGCTTTCTCTGTCAACTTTGTGCTGCCCGAGGGCTGGACGGTCAAAGCCGAAGCCGACGGCGCTTCCGCTTCCCTTTCGGACTTTTGCGCCGGAATGGATATGCGCAAGCTTATTCTTGACGAAAACGGCAATTGTGTCGGCGCCGTATGCGCCGCCGAATATGACAAGCAGGCCTATGAGACCGACGGCGTTGCAGGCGTCTATGCCGCAGCCACGCTCATGAATCATGTTCGCCTTTTCACCGAATCCAATTATCACGCCGTCAGCGAAGCTTCCGCTGATTTCGAAAGCGGCTTTACCTCCGCTTATCATGAATGCACTCCCAACGACTGGACGGTCGGAAAGGGCTTCCATGCGTTCGAAAACCCCGCCGCAGCCGCATTCACGAAGGACAACCCCGTGTTCGTTATCATTGAGCTTTCCAACAGCGTTGACAACGCCGCAGGGCTTGCCGCTCATATTGCGGAAAATATCAGGTTTGAGTAAAAACTTTGAGGGATTTACGCATGAAGATGATATTAAGTTTGATTATCATCTTTTCAACGCTCAAAGAGTCGCTCGTTTCATGCTCCCTATGAACATTGACTGAATCATAACTAAATCAGAGTTAACAAAAATTTTGGATAACAAGCTTATTTAGAATATCGGGTTCACAAAAGCCGCCGACCGACAGTTTCGGAAGGCGGCTTTTTGTTATCGATACATTATTCCGTCAGCACATTATCATAAAACACCGGGCACTGCGGAGCATTGTTTCGGAGAACTAAACCCGCAAGTCCGTTTTTGCGGGCTGTGCTGCGCCTGCGGAATCCGAATTCAGTTTTTTCAGGGCTTTTCGGAATTCGATTGAAAACAGTATCGCCGTGCATGTTACCGCAATTGCATCGGCAGCCGGTTCGGCAGTGTAAACCGCATTTGTTTTATCCGCAAGCAGCTGCGGCATGATATAAATCAGCGGTATGAGCAGCACAAATTTTCTGAGAACCGCAACGATTATTGAGCAGCCCGCGTTGCCGATGGAAACAAAAGTCATCTGGCAGGCGATTTGAATTCCGAAAAGGAAGAGCGCACCGCAGTATATTCGCAAAGCATCACCTGTGAAATTTACAAGCTCCGGATTCGGGCTGAATATTCCGGCAAAGGTTTTCGGGAACAGCATCACGAAAGCCCAAAGCGCGACGGAATAGCAGAGGCTCACGGTGAGAAGACGGAAAAAAGTCTTTTTAACACGGTCGGCATTTTTTGCCCCGAAATTATAACTCAAAATCGGCTGTGCGCCCTGCGCAACGCCCTGCAGCGGCAGCATTGCAAACTGCATCACGCTTGTGAGGATCGTCATTGCGCCCACGGCAATGTCCCCGCCGTATTTCAGCAGCGATGAATTGAAGCATACCGAAATCACGCTTTCACTTGCCTGCATGATGAACGTTGCAAGCCCGAGTGCGATGCACGGAAGTATAATGCGCGGAGCAAAGCGTATGTTTTCACGCTTCAGCTTCAAAACCGTTTTTCCCCCGCGCAGGAACAAAATGACCCATATGCAGGATATCCCCTGCGAAATGACTGTTGCAAGCGCCGCACCGCGAACGCCCATTTTGAAACCGAAAATAAAAATCGGATCGAGCACGATATTTGCAGCGGCGCCGATAAGCACCGTCAGCATCCCGTATTTTGCAAAGCCCTGCGCCGTGATAAAGGCATTCAGGCCGAGCGTCAGCTGCACAAAGAGCGTTCCTATCGCATATATGCTCATATAATCCGCCGCATAATCGATCGTGTTTTCGCTTGCACCGAATGCAAGCAGCAGATCCCTGCCGAACACAAGCATAACCACCGTCAGCACGGCGGAAATCACAACCTGCATCAAAACACAGCCGCCGAGAATTTTTTCGGCGGAGTCATAATCACCCTTGCCCATGCTTATTGAAGCGCGCGGCGCACCGCCGGAGGCCACAAATGCGGCAAACGCGGAAACGATAAGTATGAGCGGCATACACACGCCCACGCCCGTCAACGCGGCACTGCCGTCACCGGGCATATGACCGATATAGATTCTGTCAACAATGTTGTAAAGCATGTTCACAAGCTGCGCAATGACCGTCGGCACAGCCAGCTTAAACAGCAGCCTGCCGATAGGTTCCGTGCCGAGAAAAGTCTTTTCCTCCCCCGCCGCCGTGTTCGCATTGACTGCCGTGTTTTCTTTGCCGGATGAATCGGTTTCGATTGAATTCCGAGCCGCCTTAATCTTCATAACCGTTTTTATGACCGCTGCTCCCGCCGCAGCGAAAGCTTCCTTCCTTTTCGTTTATATCCGTTTACCCGTTTTGCGGATGCGATGTTTTTGCGGGCAGACACGCTTCCGCCGCACCGCATGATTGATTATATTCCTCATTCCCCTTCCGTACAATGCATAAAACCCGCCGTTTGTCCGAAGTACGAATTTATCCGCAAAACCCGCTTTTTCGATTGAATCCGGACATTGATTTAATTTCGTTTAAGCACTGCCGCTTTATGCCGAAATTCAAACGGTCTCCGGCTGTTTCGAAAAGGAGTGCGGCACAACAAAAAGGCGGACGGTTCCGCCTCCGTCCGCTTTTTGTATGCATGAAGAAATTAACGATTGAATATGGTTTTGCCGTATTGCGGCAATGCTGTCGCTCCGTTATCAGCCTGTTATGCGATACTTGCGGGTGTACATGTCAAACTCGTCCTCGAATGCGGGATTGTCCTTCTTCATTTCGGACAGAGATTCATGCATGTTCATATTGTGTTTGCCCGCATCAATAACGCAGAGAGCAATGTTGGAACAGTGATCCGATGCACGCTCAAGATTCGTCAGTATGTCAGACCAAATGAATCCCGCTTCAACCGTGCATTCGCCGTTCTTGAGCCGTGCAATGTGCCTGTCGCGCAGCTGAACCTTCAAATCATCAATAACCTGCTCCAAAGGTTCGATTTTCAACGCTTTTTCGGGATCATTGTCCCTAAATGCGGCACATGCAGCCGTCAAAATTTCGGAAACGGCACTGCAAAGCACGCCGAGCTCCGCCTTTGCCCGCCCGGTAAACTCGATTTTTTTGCTGCGGAGTTCCTCCGCCGATTCAAGAATATTGACGCTGTGATCCGAAATTCGTTCAAAATCGCCTATCGCTTTGAGCAGCTTGGAAACCTCCGCACTGTCGTCCTCCGTCAACTGATTCCTGCTGAGTTTGGTGAGATACGTCCCGATGATGTCCTCCAGATGATCGCTGTTATCCTCGGCTTTACGTATTTTTCCCGCCGAATCCGCATCATAATTCGTGAGCATATCCATGCTCAGTTTGAAAGCCTCCGCCGTTTCCTCCGCCATGGTTTCAACCACGCGCTCGCATTGTTCCAGCGCGATTGCGGGTGTTGCAAGCAGGCGGTCGTCCAGTTCGGAGATCGTGTCCTTCTTGTTTCCGTCCGGAACAAGCCGAACCGCAATTTTTTCAAGCAGGGGCGCAGCCGGAAACAGCAGCGCGGTGCAAAGGATATTGAAAAGCGAGTGTGCGACAGCAATGCCGAGATAACTTGCCGCCGAATCAAACAACAGTGGTTTGAAAACATAGGAAACGATCGTGAACACCGTCAGCCAAACCGCCGTGCCGATAACGTTGAACGAAAGATGCACGATTGCGGCACGCTTTGCGTTCTTGTTGGCTCCGAAAGAGGATATTATAGCCGTTATGCAGGTTCCGATGTTTTGTCCCATGATGATCGGAATCGCCGCGCCGTAAGATACCTGTCCCGTGACGGTCAACGCCTGCAAAATGCCGACGGAGGCCGATGAGCTTTGGATTATCGCCGTCAGCACCGCACCCGCAAGCATTCCGAAAAGCGGATTTTTGAACATTATGAACATGTTGCGGAAGGCGGGAACATCCGCAAGCCCGGCAACAGCAACGGACATTGTATCCATTCCGAACATCAGCGTTGCAAAACCGAGCAGAATTGTGCCTGTATCCTTCTTTTTGTCCGTTTTTCCCGTCATCAAAAGAATCATTCCTGCCAATGCAAGCACGGGTGTGAACGATGTGGGTTTCAAAAGCTGAACAAAGACATTGCTGCTTGAAATTCCGCCGAGGCTCAGAATCCACGCCGTTACCGTTGTGCCGATGTTCGCCCCCATGATAACGCCGATGGACTGTTTAAGCGTCATGAGTCCCGAGTTAACAAAGCCAACGACCATAACCGTTGTTGCTGATGAGCTTTGAATCACCGCCGTCACTCCGAGACCCGTCAGGAAGCCCTTCATGCGGTTGTTTGTCAGCTTGCCGAGCAAAAGCTTCAGCCCTCCGCCCGCTCTGCGCTCCAGTCCGTCACCCATTACGTTCATGCCGAACAAAAACAGGCACAGACCGCCGATAAGCGTTAAAATATCAAAAATATCCATTAACCTTCCTCCCGATTTTTCCGATGCACCGTTTCGGCCGCATACGCATTGATTTCGTATGTTTTTATTCTGTGCCTGTCGATTTGACGGCGCAGCAAAGCCTCTCGGTTGCTGTTCTTTTAATTTTATCATGTCCACGGATAAGATACGGCTAAGAAACTGCCGCATCGCCGTTTGCTTTTCGTATACAGGTAAATATATATCGTGTTTTCCTTGACATATCAGCAAAAATCTGTCACAATAAGCATGAACGGAAGCAATGGATTTTGTTTCGTTCAAAAAAATTTTACCTATTCAGGAGGTTTCACCCGTGCTGTTTAAAACAATTGAGCAGGCAAAGGAATTCATCCTTGACAATGAAATTGAAATGGTCGATTTCAAAATGACCGACATCGACGGTCGTTGGCGTCATATCACCATCCCCGCCGCCCGTTTTAATGAAAACACGATGAAATACGGCATCGGCTTTGATGGTTCCAACTACGGCTACGCACCCGTTGAAAACAGCGATATGGTCTTCATTCCCGACCTTTCCACCGCTGCTGTCGATCCCTTTGCGGAGGTTCCGACCCTCACCATGAGCGGCGATGCAATGATTATCGACCGCCCCGAGAACCGCCCGTTCGATCAGTATCCCCGCAACGTTATCAAGCGCGCTGTTGAATACATGCGTGAATCCGGCATTGCCGACGAAATGATCATCGGACCGGAATTCGAATTCCATGTGTTTGACAATGTTCAGTTCGAGACTCGTCCCGAATGCGTTCGCTGTGAAATTGACACCGAAGAAGCCGATTGGAACACCGGCAGCAGTGAAGACGGTTTCCAGATTCCGCACAAGGGCGGCTATCACATCGGTGCTCCGCAGGACAGGTATTACAATCTCCGCAGCGAAATGTGCATGCTTATGGAAGATTGGGGCGTTAAAGTCAAGTATCATCACCACGAAGTCGGCGGCCCCGGCCAGCTTGAAATCGAGGTTGAGCTTGATGATGTTGTCAAAATGGCAGACAACACCATGGTAACAAAATACATCATCCGCAACGCTGCCGTTGAAGAAGGCTGCACCGCAACCTTCATGCCCAAGCCCATCTATGCGGAAGCCGGCAACGGTATGCACGTTCACATGCTGCTCACCAAGGACGGCAAGCCCCTTTTCTATGATGAAAACGGCTATGCTCAGCTCTCCAAGCTTGCACACAACTTCATGGGCGGTCTGCTTAAACATGCAAAGAGCCTTTGCGCAATCACAAACCCGTCCACCAACAGTTTCAAACGCCTTGTTCCCGGCTTTGAAGCTCCCGTTACCATCGGCTATGCAACAGCGAACCGCTCTGCGGTAATTCGCATCCCCGCTTACGCAAAATCGCCCATGGCTAAGCGTTTCGAGCTGCGCAACCCCGACGGAACCTGCAACCCCTACTATGCTTATGCGGCAATCCTTATGGCAGGTCTCGACGGCATTATCAACGAAATCGATCCTTCCGTATGTGGCTGGGGTCCCTATGATTTCAACCTGTTTGACCTTCCCGAAGAGGAAAAAGCAAAGATCGACAGCCTTCCCAAGAGCCTTGACGAGGCACTTGATGCCCTTGAAGCAGACCATGACTATCTGACCCGCGGCGGTGTATTCCCCGAGAGGCTCCTCAATATCTGGATCGATCGCAAGCGCAAAGAGGCTGCACGTATCAATCAGATTCCGCATCCCGCCGAATTTGAAAGGTATTATGATCTTTAATCCTTTATCGGATGATTATTAAATAAGAATGCTTAAGCATTCTTCGGAATTCTGAGCTTTCTTTGAGCAAAGAAAACCGCCGCAGGCAAAATTCCTGCGGCGGTTATTTGTTTCAGAAGCATTTACGGCAGATTCGGTTCCGTCACGTTCGTTTCAAATGTCATTCGTCTCTTTCGGCGTCATACGGGCGCAGAATCAGCACCCTGTCCTCACCGAGGCTCATCTTTGTAATTGTTGCTTCACAATCGTTAAGGTTGTGAATGCGGCAGTCCTTTGCCGCATCAATGAAGGGTGCCAGCGGGCAAAGCTCAAGTTTAAGCTTCGGGGTTTTATAGTGCATGGGTATAACGACTTTGGGCTTCAGAATATTTGCAAGTTCACGCGCCTCAAGGTCATCTATTGTGTAAATCGCACCGATCGGAACCAGCATGATGTCAATATGGCCGACTTTTGCAATTGTTTCTTCATCGGGAATCATGCCGAGATCGCCGCAATGAAGTATGCGCATATCATCAATGTCGTAAATAAACATGGTGTTTTTGCCGCGAAGCGCACCGCCGCTGCGATCATGTAAAGTTTCAACACCCGTGATATGAATGCCCTTGACATTGTATTCGCCCGGGCTGCGGATAATCTCGGTATTGCCGCGCAAAATGCTGATGTTGTTGTGATCGTTGTGTTCGTGGCTTATTGTCACGATATCTGCATGCATGGGCGGTATTTCATAACCGTAGGACGGATCGCACGGATCGGTCAGAACGGTGCTGCCGTTGCTGTCCGTCAAAAGAAAGCAGGAATGTCCATACCATTTAATTTTCATAAGTCAGTCAATTCTCCTTCAAACTATTGCACTAAAGTCATTTTTGCACTGCTCAGCAGTATCGCCGCAGCAGAAGCCTGCACTCCGCCGAATTTCCCCCCATCCGAATTTCCGAAAGCAGCAAGCACGGCACGTTCCGCCGAACGAACAGCGCGTTCATAAAGCCTTTTTGTTTCAAACCCGCCCGCAAGCGCAAAGGAGCGAAACAATGCTGTTCTGACGCTGTCCGTCATGATGCAGCGGCAGCCGGAGCAATAATAAGTCAAAAGCCGTGCGCAGGCATATTCCGTGCTGCACGGAAAAGCAATTTTTTGCGGCATTTCCGGCATTGGAAGCAGCTCCGTGCATCGAACGCAAAAGCTGTTTAGGAACTCAATCGTCGGGTCAAAGCACAGATATCCGTTTTTTGCGGAAACTTGTTCAAAAATATTTATGCCTCGATATTTCCGCATATTCGAATACGGCAAACCGCATTCTGTTTTTTCGCATTCATTCAGCAGGCTTTCCGGCGAAATTCCGAATCGCGGCAGCAGCGGGACGGCAGCAGCACACACGGATGAATTCATTGAAATATCCTGTCTTTGAATCATTATTCCGGTATGCTGAAGCAAAAAGCCGATTATGCTTTCGGCAATGATCGAATGCATATCCAATTCATCCGCCCGAATGCCGTACATATCCTTCATTTCACCTCATGAATGACTTTTGCATAAATCTATATCCTATTTTAACTTATTGAGACGAAAATTTCAACCCCAATCTTATAGAAAATGCACTTTCTTGATATTTTTTCATATAGGATATGGTCTCTGATTCTTTTGCGTTCGCATTTTCATACGACACAAGCCCCGCAGGGATTTGCATCCTGCGGGGCTTGCAGCCCCGACCGAATTGGAAATCCGATTCGGTCGGGATTATGCTTTTGTTCATGCACAGTATCGGTTTCAGTCACTCGTTACGCTGATTTTCATCACTCGCAGCGTTGACTTCCGCCGTGTACCGAGCAGGATTCAGGCTCAGTCTTCTTCCTTCTTGCGGAAGATAACAACGCCTGCGCTCGCAACGATCGCTGCAATACCAACGCCGATGAGGCTCATTGCGCCGGTTATAGGAGGATTGGGAGCATCGGTGGGAACTGCGGTGGGTTCATCGGTGACGCCGGGCTCATCGGTGACGATGGGCTCGCTGCCGACTACGATTGAACCGTTCTCTGCGAAGAACGCGATGGGCGTGTTCTCGCCGCCTACGGGCATGTTGAAGAATTCCTTAACGAGGATCTCGATGGGCATTTCCGTGCCGTCCTCAAGGCCTTCCGCAACGGTGAAGTTCATGGTGAAGATCTTGCCGCTGCCGCTTACCGGGTCGGTGGGAAGCATGGAGCCGAGGCGTACGCTGCCGGGGATGCTCTGGAAGTCGAGGATGTTCATGCCGCCAAGATCCTTGATGGCCTTCATAATCTCGCCTTCGTCAACGCTGTTGAGCGTGAGCTTCTCTGCGTCGTACTGTACCCAGATGTTCATGCCGTTTGCCTCATATTCGCCGTTGATGGTGAGATCGACGCTGACCTGGCTGCCTGCTGCAACATAGTGTACGCCGCCAACGCTGAAGATAACGTCACCGGGTGCGGGAGTTACGGGCTCGGGAGTATCCGTGGGGATCTCGGGAGTGGGAGTTTCGTCACCGGGCTCGGGAGTATCCGTGGGAGGCTCGGGAGTGGGGCTGTTGGTGATAACAGGAGTGGGAGAATCCGTAATAACGGGAGTTTCGCCGCCGCCGGGGATGATTTCAACATCGGTTGCATCATTCTGGCCGAGGAGATATACGGTGAAGTTGTAGGTGTAACCTGCTTCAAATTCGTAATCATCTGCACGGCCGCCGATGTTGCCCTGAGCGGAAGCGATCCAGATACGGTCACCGGGAGTCGGGTTCGCAATGCACCAGTCATAGGTGCCTGCGGGTACTTCGATGGTGATGGTGTTGTTGATAACGATGTTGCTCGTTGTGGTGCTGCCGTCTGCATTTACGGGAATCTTATACTCGAATGCATCGTACAGACCTGCGGGTGCGTTGCCGCTCTGGGTGAGAGGACCTTCTGCGGGGATCTCATTGCCGAATGCGGTTGCATCTGCATCGAGGAGCATCTGATAACCGGAACCGTCGCCCCAAACATCGCCAACGGTGAGGCTGATGGTAGCGGTGGTTGCGTTGGGATCACGATACCTTGCCTTGATGGTCAGGTCGGAGTAAACGGGTGCACCGTTGTAGTCCCAACCCGTGAATACGTAACCCTCATGCTCGGGAGGTGTGGGGAAGTCGGCTTCATCAAGGATGGTGCCTGCTTCAACGGTGTAGCCGCCGGGGATGGGTTCGTTGGTGAGACCGTCAACGAAGATTACATCGTATTCGGGAACTTCGATGGGAGCAACGGGCATGTTGTTCTTGGTGTAAAGAACGG